>WBZO01002008.1_pt1 | contig 28466 bp, 22 predicted proteins | sample 5204261 | NCBI WGS metagenome assembly WBZO01 (sample SAMN12412400, study PRJNA552823) | activated sludge metagenome | isolation source: activated sludge from anammox sidestream of wastewater treatment plant... | place: USA: North Carolina | collected 2017-09
TTAGCGCGTTCTTGCATCGTACTCAAGCCGAAGCGACCCGCCTGGCTGTTCAATGCAGTTGCCGCATCGAAGCCGCAGCCATTGTCTTTGACTTCTAACGTCAAAGCCACGCCATCCGTTTTAAGGTTGAGGTGGACTTGGGTTGCGTTGGCGTGTTTGCGCACATTGACCAACGCTTCTTGAGCGATGCGCGTTAACTGCAGCACAATCACCGGGTCGAGCGTGATCTCGCCATCTGGAGGCAACTCAAACTCGACCTTGCGCTCGCTGAGCACGTTGTAACGCTGCAAATAGTCTCGCAGGACGCCGACCAAATCCGAATTAACCTGACTGGCATTTTTTAACCCAAGAATATCCACGCGCATATCCGCCAACAGACCGCGGGCTGAATCTTCAAGCTGAAGCAGGTTCTTGTCTGCGTCTTCCAGGCTGCTTTTTTTCAACATCAGGCGCACAGCCATCGTTTTCGTGGCTACGTATCCCAGCACCTGCGCCAGACCATCGTGCAGCTCTCGCCCGATTCTTTCCCGTTCCTGGATGATCGCGCTCTGCTGCAGTTGGTATCGATCTTCCTGCCTCTGCGCCTGCAAGCTGATCTCATCAGCCATCTGGTTAAAAGTGCTGGCGAGTTCGCTGATCTCATCTTTGAGTGTGCTTCTTGCAGGGATGCGGGCGCTAAAGTCGCCCGCCGCGTATGCGGACATGGGCGTTCGAAACACTTCGATGCGCCGGACGACGAGGAGATGAACCAGCAGTACGGTGCCGATGGTTAGGAAAATAATAGCCAACATGGATACGCCGATATCGCGTTTCAGGTTGTGAAGTGTCATGGCGTGCAGTTCTTCCAGCGAAACGTCCAGGACCAGGACGCCCATGATAGGGGTATCGGGTGAATGGCACTGAAAACACTCGGGGCTGTTGTTGATCGGGGTGACAATGCGCATGACCTGATCATCACTGCCCAACTCCAGCGTGCGCGGCCGGTCAATGGATTGGGATATGTGGCAATCGCGGCAGCCCTCATTGGATGTCGAAATATCGAGTTTCCTCATATTCATGTCATTCGCGAACAGAATATCGCCGCTTTTGCCGATGATCAGGATCCCGGTCACATTGTCGGAATCGCCTATTTTGGACAGGGTGGCAATCAACCCGCTGGCGTCTTTGGTGCGCAGGCTGTGCGATAGGCTGTGAGACAACACCGAGCCCAATTGGGTGGCTAAAAAACGCTGCTGCTCTTCGAGCAGGCGGTATTCCTGCCTATAATGGAAAAATAAAAGGAGTGTGAACAAAATCAGAACGGGGAGAGAGACGCCCAGGCTTACGATCACCCTGAGGCTGATGGAGGTCGAAAGAATGCGTAATTTAAGCCGGTGCAAAAGTGTTTTTAGTTTCATTTGGATTCAATACATATACCATGGGCGAATCCCTACCTTAAGTGATACCACAAAAATAGATTAAATCAATACCTTAGTCGAGGAGAATGTTGAAAAAAGCGGGGGAGCGCTCGCCGCGTCCGCGCTACGCCTCCACCAGCGGGCGGTGGCGCGGGTAGGTCCCCAGCACGCGCAGCATGGGCGCAAACTCGCCCAGGTTCTCCAGCGCATGCTGGGCGCGCGGATCGCTCTGCGCCAGCCCGAAATCAATGTAAAACAGGTACTCCCACAGCTTGCCCACCAGCGGGCGCGATTCGAGCTTGGTCAGGTCGATGTCGCGCAGCGCAAACACGCTCAGCGCCTTGAACATCGCCCCCGCCTGGTTGTCCAGCGTGAACACGATCGAAGTCTTGGCGTCGCCCTGCGGCGAGACCGGCTCCTGGGCGATCGCCAGAAAGCGCGTGTAATTCGCCGGGTCGTCCTCGATCCCCTCCGCCAGCACCTCCAGCCCATACACCTGCGCCGCGTGGCGCGAGGCGATCGCCGCGCTGGTCGGGTCGCCGCTCTCCTTGAGCTGCTTGACGCTGCCGGCGGTGTCGTAAGCCGCGCGGCTGCGCACGTTCAGCTCCCGCAGAAAGCCCTCGCACTGCGCCAGCGCTTGCGGGTGGCTCGCCACCGTGCGGATCGCCGCCAGCGGCGCGCCCGGCAGCCCGATCAGACAGTGGCGCACGCGCAAAAAGCGCTCGCCCACGATGCTCAGCGTGTGGCGCATAAGCAGGTCATAGTTGCGGTGGATGCTGCCCGCCAGCGAGTTCTCGATCGGCACCAGCCCGCGTGCGGCTTCGCCGTTCTCGATCTTTTCGAACACCGCCTCGAACGATTCGCACGGCACGGTGCGCACGTTTGCGCCGAAGTGCTCCAGCGCCGCCGCCTCGGAATACGCCCCGTGTTCGCCTTGAAAAGCTACCTGCATTTGCTCAGCCAATTCAGCCCATCCTCATTTGCTTCGTTCCTTTGATTTATTCCAGCCGTTCCAGCACCGCGGCGGTCATCGCGTCGGTGGAGAACGCCCCGCCCAGGTCGCGCGTGCGCGCGCCCGCCGCCAGCGCCCCCCAGACCGCCTCTTCGACCCGCCGCGCGGCGTCCTCCTGCGCCAGCGAGTGCCGCAGCAGCAGCGCCGCGCTCAGAATCGCCCCGATCGGGTTGGCGATCCCCTGCCCGGCGATGTCCGGCGCCGACCCGTGGATCGGTTCGTACAGCCCCGGTCCCCCCTCGCCCAGCGACGCCGAGGGCAGCAGCCCCATCGAGCCGCACAGCACCGACGCCTCGTCGGTCAGGATGTCGCCAAAGGTGTTCTCGGTCACGAGCACGTCGAACGCCGCCGGGTGGTTGACCAGCCGCATCGCGGCGGTGTCCACCAGCACGTGTTCGAGCTCCACGTCGGGGAAGTCGGCGGCGGTCTCGAGCGCCACCTGACGCCACAGCCGCGAAGTCTCGAGCACGTTGGCTTTGTCCACCGAGGCGAGCTTGCCGCGGCGGGTCTGCGCCAGGCGGAACGCCAGCTCTACCACCCGCCGCACCTCGTAATCGACGTAGCTCATGGTGTCCACCGCGGCGCGCCGACCGTCCACCGTGCGCCGCCCCTTGGGTTCGCCAAAGTACAGCCCGCCGGTCAGTTCGCGCACCACCAGCAGGTCCACCCCGTGCAGCCGTTCGGGGCGCAGCGGCGAGGCGTCGAGCAGCGCGGGGTGCAGCCGCACCGGGCGCAGGTTGGCGAAAACGCCCAGCGCCTTGCGCAGCCGCAGCAGCCCCTGTTCGGGGCGCACTTCCGCCAGCGGGTCGTCCCACTGCGGACCGCCGACCGCGCCCAAAAACACCGCCTCCGCCCGCAGACAGGCGTCCAGGGCTTCGTCGGTCAGCGCGCTCCCGTAACGGTCGATCGAACAGCCGCCCGCCAGGTGCGTCTCGAACGCAAAGCGCAGCCCGGCGCCCCTGCCCGCCGCTTCCAGCACGGCTGCCGCTGCCGCGGTGACCTCGGGACCGATCCCATCGCCGGGCAGCAAGACGATCCGCCGGGCGGGCGCGCCCGCCGCGTTGGGGTGAGGGCTTGTATTGTCCGTCACGCAGCCGCCTCCCCGTCGAGCGCCAGCCCGTACTCGACCGAATCGGCTAAGGCGCGCCAGCTCGCTTCGATGATGTTGGCGCTCGCGCCCACCGTGCTCCAGCGCTTTTTGCCGTTGCGCGTGTCGATCAGCACGCGGGTGGTAGCTTGCGTGCCGTTCTCGCCGTCCAGGATGCGCACCTTGTAGTCCGCCAGGTGAAACTCGCCCAGGCGCGGGTAGATCGGCAGCAGCGCCTTGCGCAGCGCCGAATCGAGGGCGTTGACCGGACCGTTGCCCTCTGCGGCGGTGTGCAGCAGTTCGCCCCGCACGCGCACCTTGACCATCGCCTCGGCGAAGACGCCGCGCCCTTCGCGGCGCTCGACGTTCACCAGGAAGTCCACCAGTTCGAACGGCGGCTGGTAACCGGGCTGCTGGCGTTTGAGCATCAATGCCACCGACGCCTCCGCCGCCTCGAACGAAAAGCCCTGCGCTTCGAGCTCCTTGATCTCGTTCAAGACGCCCGTCACCTCGGGACCGGAGTTCACGTCGATCCCGTACTCCTCCGCCTTGCTGAGCAGGTTGCCGCGCCCCGAAAGCTCGGAGACCACCACGCGCGCCTGGTTGCCCACCACTGCAGGGTCGATGTGCTGGTACGACATCTGCGAGCGGCGCAGCCCCGCCACGTGCAGCCCGGCTTTGTGGGCAAACGCCGATGCGCCCACGTACGCCTGGAAGTCGTCGCGCGCCAGGTTCGCCACTTCGGCGACGAAATGCGCCGTCTCGGTCAGGCGTTTGAGCTGACCCTCGGGCAGCGCCCGCAGCCCCAGCTTGAGCTCCAGGTTGGGGATGATCGAGCACAGGTTGGCGTTGCCGCAGCGTTCGCCGTAGCCGTTGATCGTACCTTGCACCTGGCGCGCCCCGGCTTGCACCGCCGCCAGCGAGTTCGCTACGGCTAACTCGGCGTCGTTGTGAGCGTGGATGCCCAACGGGAAGTCCAGCGCCTGGCGCACGGCGAGCGTGATGCGCCCGATCTCGTCGGGCAGCGAGCCGCCATTCGTGTCGCACAGCGTCAGCGTCTCAGCGCCGCCGCGCACCGCCGCGCGCAGCGTCTCGAGGGCGTAGTCGGGGTCGAGTTTGTAGCCGTCGAAGAAGTGTTCGGCGTCGTACACCACGCGCTTGCCCTCGCTGCACAGGAAGCGCAGGCTGTCTTCGATCATGCGCAGGTTTTCTTCGAAGGTGGTGCGCAGCACTTCGCGCACGTGCAGCGTCGAGCTTTTGCCCACCACGGTGCAGACCGGCGTGCCAGCCTGGATCAGCGCCTGCAGGTTGACGTCGTCCTCGGGGGCGCCGTTGGCGCGGCGCGTGGAGCCAAAGGCGCAGATCAGGGCGTTTTTCCACTCCAGGTCGCGCGCCCGTTCGAAGAACTCGGCGTCCTTGGGGTTGGAGCCGGGCCAGCCGCCCTCGATGAACGCCACGCCCAGCCGGTCGAGCCAGCCGGCGATGCGCAGTTTGTCGGCGCTCGAAAGCGAAAGCCCTTCCCTCTGCGTGCCATCTCTCAGCGTTGTGTCGTAGATTTGTATGTCCATTGCTTCCTTCTTCCTTGATACGGATAGATACGGATAATTGAAAGCGCCAGCGCCGCTGCGGGCGGGCTGGCGGGCTTTCGTAATCCACCCAAACACCAGCCTACCCGGGTGGATCGCAAATATCGATGCGGTTCTCGAAAGCTTCGATCTCAGCCGCGAAGCTCTGGATGTACCCCAGTTCGTCCACCCCCTGCAGCAGACAGGTTTTGGCAAACGGTTCGATGGGGAAATGCGCCGTCTGCCCGTCCGGCAGGCGCAGCGTCTGCGCCGCCAGGTCGATTGCGACCCGCATCTGCGGGTCGGCGCTCACCTGCTCCGCCAGCGCGCGGTGGGTTTCGGCGTCCACCTGCACCGGCAGCAGCCCGTTTTTGAGGGCGTTGTTGCGAAAGATGTCCGCAAACGAGGTGGCGATCACCGCCCGCAGCCCGAACCCGGTCAGCGCCCAGGGCGCGTGTTCGCGCGACGAGCCGCAGCCAAAGTTGTCGCCGGCGAGCAGCACCTGCGCGCCCTGACGTTCCGGGCGGTTGAGCGCGAAATCGGGTTTGGGGCTGCCGTCGGCGTTGTAACGCCAGTCGGCGAAGAGCGCCGCGCCCATCCCGTTTTTGTCGGTCGCCTTCAAAAAGCGGGCGGGGATGATCTGGTCGGTGTCGATGTTATCGACCAGCAGCACGTATACGGTTGAATCGAGATGATCGAAAGATGCCATAGTCTCTCACTCACACAAGCGCGCGCGCGTCAGCAACCGCCCCGCGGATCGCGCTGGCAGCCGCAGTCAGCGGGCTGGCTAAGAAGGTGCGTCCGCCAGGTCCCTGGCGACCTTCGAAATTGCGATTGCTGGTGCTCACGGCGGTCTGCCCGGGTTCGAGCTGGTCGCCGTTCATGGCGATGCACATCGAGCAGCCGGCTTCGCGCCACTCCGCCCCGGCTGCGCGGAAGACGCGGTCGAGCCCTTCCGCCTCCGCCTGACGGCGCACCGCGCCGCTGCCCGGCACCACCAGCATGCGCACGTTGGGCGCCACTTTGCGCCCGCGCAGCACGCCCGCCGCCGCCCGCAGGTCGGAGATGCGCCCGTTGGTGCAGCTTCCCAGAAAGACCACGTCGATCGGGCGTCCGAGCAACGGCTCGCCGGGTTGCAAACCCATGTAAGCCAGCGCCTTTTCGAGCGCGGCGCGCTCGCGCGCGTCGGCGGCGGCGCGCGGGTCGGGCACGCGCCCGCTCACCGGCATCCCCATCCCCGGGTTGGTGCCGTAAGTGATCATCGGTTCGAGTTTGGAGGCGTCCAGCGTCACGGTTTTGTCGTATTGCGCGCCCGGGTCGCTGACAAGTCCGCGCCAGCAGGCGAGCGCGGCCTCCCAGGCGGCGCCCTGCGGAGCGTAGTGTTTGCCGCTCAGGTATTCAAAGGTAGCCGCGTCGGGGGCGATCATCCCCGCGCGCGCCCCGCCCTCGATCGACATGTTGCACAGCGTCATGCGCGCTTCCATGTCGAGCGCCTCGATCGCCGGACCGGCGTACTCGAACACGTACCCGGCGCCGCCGCCCACCCCGATCTGGGCGATCAGCGCCAGGATCAGGTCTTTGGCGGTCACGCCGGCGGCGAGCCGTCCGTCGAACTGCACGCGGCAGGTGTGCGGCTTGTTTTGCAGCAGGCACTGGGTCGCCAGCACGTGCTCGACCTCGCTGGTGCCGATCCCAAACGCCAGCGCGCCGAACGCGCCGTGGGTGGCGGTGTGGCTGTCGCCGCACACGATCGTCATGCCGGGCTGGGTCAGCCCGAGTTCGGGACCGATCACATGCACGATGCCGCGCTGAGGGTGGTCCATCCCGTAGAGCTGGATGCCGAATTCGCGGCAGTTGTCCTCCAGCATCTGCACCTGGCGCTGCGCCTGGGCGTCGCTAAAGGGCAGCGAACGGTCGTGGGTCGGGGTGCTGTGGTCGGCGGTTGCCACCGTGCGTTCGGGGCGGCGGACGCGCAGACCGCGGGCGCGCAGCCCGTGGAACGCCTGCGGCGAGGTCACCTCGTGCACCAGGTGCAGGTCGATGTACAGCACCGCCGGCGCTCCGGGCTGCTGAACGACGACGTGTCGTTCCCAAATCTTCTCGAAAAGCGTCTTTGGCATTGGGTTAGCCGCTCCAGCCTTTCGGATAGGTGTTCGGCTCGCTGAACGGCTCGAACCAGGCGGGCAGCGGTTCGCTCACGCGCGTGCGCGCCGCGCCGGGGGTCGGGATCGAGTCGACCAGCCAGCCCTTGGGGTAGGTGTTCACCTGGGGAAACGGCTCCAGCGAATGCAGCGGCGCATTCTGGGAGGCTTTTTCAGGTTCGTTCATCGTGTTTCTCCTTTCCAACGTACAAAGGGCGTTCCAACGCGGCAGAGGCGTGCGACCGGGCGGGTCTCAGGCTTCCGCAGCGGCGGTTTCCAGCACCGCCGGGCGCTCGGGCGGACCGCCCGCAACGCCTTGCGCCATCAACAGCTTGTTGAGCGCCGCCAGATAGGCTTTCACGCTGGCGACGATGATGTCGGTGTCGGCGCCGTGCCCGCCAAAGGTGCGCGGCTGCTGCAACTCGTGCTGGGCGTTCATGGTTTGCTGCCCGTTCTTGCCCTGGATGCGCACGGTCACTTCGCCCAGCGCGTCGAGCCCCTCGGTCACGGCGTGCACCGCAAACTCGAGCAGCGTGTTGGGGGCGCACACCACCGCGTCGACCGCCTTGAACGCCGCATCCACCGGTCCCGCCCCGACCGCGGCTTGCACGCTCAACGTCCCGTCGGGTCCGCGCAGCCGCACCGTGGCGGTGGGCATGCCCATCGTGCCGCACGCCACCTGCAGCCCGTCCAGCGCGTAGACCTCGCGCGGCTGGTAGAACTCGTCCGCCACTAGGGCTTCCAGGTCGGCGTCGGTGATGGTCTTCTTCTTGTCTGCCAGCTCTTTGAAGCGCGCAAACGCCTTGCGCAGCTCGGCGTCGTCCAGTTCGTAGCCCAGTTCGCTCAGGCGCACCTTGAGCGCATGCCTGCCTGAGTGCTTGCCCAGCACCAGTTGGCTCTGCAGCGCGCCGACCATCTCGGGGCGCATGATTTCGTAGGTCAGTTGGTTCTTCAACATGCCGTCCTGATGGATGCCGGCTTCGTGCGCAAACGCGTTGGCGCCCACGATAGCTTTGTTGGGCTGCACCACGATGCCGGTGTAGTTACTCACCAGCTTGCTCATGCGCCCGATCTGGGTGGTGTCGATGCCGGTTTCCAGGTCGAAAATCGGGCGGCGGGTGTGCAGCGCCATCACGACCTCTTCGAGCGAGGTGTTGCCGGCGCGCTCGCCGATCCCGTTGAGCGTCACTTCCGCCTGGCGCGCCCCCGCCTGGATGCCCGCCAGCGTGTTGGCGGTCGCCAACCCCAGGTCGTTGTGGCAATGCACCGAAACCACGCAATCTTGGATGCCGGGCGTGTGGGCGATGATGCCGGCGATCAGCCCGCCAAATTCATCGGGCATGGTGTAGCCGACCGTGTCGGGGATGTTGAGCGTGGTAGCGCCGGCTTCGATGGCGGCTTGCAGCGCCTGATACAGAAAAGCCGGGTCGGAGCGTCCGGCGTCCTCGGGGCTGAACTCCACGTCTTCGCACAGGCTGCGCGCGTAAGCGACCATCTCGCGCACGGCTTTAAGCACCTCGGCGCGGGTCATGCGCAGCTTGTGTTCCATGTGGATGTCCGAAGTCGCCAGGAAGGTGTGGATGCGCGGGCGCTGCGCCCCGCGCACGGCTTCCCAGGCTTTGTCGATGTCGCCGCGCACGGCGCGCGCCAGCCCGCAGATCACCGGCGGGCGGCGTTCGTCCACGCCCGCCGCACCGACCTCCAGCGCGATGCGGCGCACCGCTTCCAGGTCGTCTGGCGACGCGGCTGGGAAGCCAGCTTCGATCACGTCCACGCCCAGCCGCCGCAGACCGCGCGCCACCTCCAGCTTTTCAGCGGAGGTCATCGACGCGCCCGGCGACTGTTCGCCGTCGCGCAGCGTGGTGTCAAAAATTCTCACATAACGGTTGTGCATCGCTCCACCTCACGCGTTCCAGTTATCGGGGCGCAGCCGGCGCACCGCGGCGCCCGCCTGCCACATCTCCGATTCGCGCATTTCCTTGAGTTCAGCTTCGAGCTTCTGTTTGTAGTCCGGGGCGCTGTTGGCTTCGAGCACGATGCGCACCTGTTCGCCGCTCTCCACGCTGTCGTACAGGCGGTCGAACACCGGCTCCACCGCGCGGCGGAACTCGCCGCGCCAGTCGAGCGCGCCGCGCCGTGCGGTCGTCGAGCAGTTTTCGTACATCCAGTCCATCCCGTTCTTGTCCACCAGGCGGATCAGGCTCTGGGTCAGCTCCTCGACCGTCTCGTTGAACGCTTCGCTGGGCGAGTGCCCGCGGGCGCGCAGCAGGTTGTACTGCGCCTCCATGACGCCCGCCAGGGCGCCCATCAGCACGCCGCGCTCGCCGGTCAGGTCGGAATGGACTTCTTTCGCAAAGGTGGTCGGGAAGAGGTAGCCCGACCCGATCGCGATCCCCAGCGCCAGCGTGCGCTCGGTTGCCCGACCGGTGTAGTCCTGGTGCACGGCGTAGCTGGAGTTGATCCCGCTGCCCGCCAGGAAGTTGGCGCGCACGCTCGCCCCGGAGCCTTTGGGGGCGACCATGATCACGTCCACGTATTCGGGCGGGACCACGCCGGTCTGATCGTTATAGACCACGGCAAAACCGTGCGAAAAATACAGCGCCGCGCCCTCGCGCAGACAGCCGCGCACCTTTTGCCAGAGCATCATCTGCGCCGCGTCCGAAACCAGGTACTGCACCACCGTGCCGCGTTGGGTCGCCTCTTCGATGGAGAAGAGCGTCTCGCCCGGCACCCAGCCGTCGCGCAGCGCCTTGTCATACGAACCGTTGGGGCGGTTTTCCTGCCCCACGATCACGTTGATGCCGTTTTCGCGCATGTTGAGCGCCTGGGCGGGTCCTTGCACGCCGTAACCCAGCACGGCGACCGTCTCGCCGCGCAGCACTTGCTGCGCCTTCGCCAGCGGGAACTCTTCCCGCGTCACCACTTCTTCTTCCACGCCGCCAAAATCGATCACTGCCATTGTCTGCTCCTTACTTTTTTGAAACGCAAATTTCTGTCTGATTATTCGCCCGCGGTCAAGCCGCGGCGTAGCGTCCGTTACTGTTGCCGTTGCCGTTGCCGTTCTGACCCAGCGCGGCGCCGCGCGCCATCGCCACCAGCCCGGTGCGCACCATCTCCATCACGCCCATCGGGCGCAGCACCTCGACAAAGCTGTCGATCTTGTCCACGTCGCCGGTGATTTCGACGATGAGCGAGTCGTTGGTCACGTCCACGATGCGCGCCCGATAGACCTCCACGAGCTGCATCACTTCGCTGCGCCGTTCGGCTGGGGCAGATACTTTGATCAGCGCCAGGTCGCGGGTCACGCTGGGCTGATCCGCCAGATCTTTGATCTGGATCACGTTGACCAGTTTGTACAGGTTGGCGGTCACGCGCTCGACGTTGGTCTGATTGCTGTCGATCACAATCGTCATGCGCGAGATGCCGGGCTGTTCGGTATGCCCGACGGTGAGCGATTCGATGTTGAACGCCCGCCGCCGAAAAAGCGAAGCCACGCGGTTCAAAACGCCGGGTTTATCTTCCACCAGAGCTACCAGGGTGTGCTGCATAGGAAAATCTCCTCTCTACGTCAAACTCAATCGTTACTCAAGATCCGAATCGGCGGTTTCGACCAGCGCGCTCGGCTTTGGGCGGCGGATCATGTGGTGCAGGTCCGCCCCGGCGGGCACCATCGGGTACACGCTGTCTTCCTGTTCCACCGCGAACTCGATCACCACGGTGCCGGGCGTCTCGCGCGCCTGGCGCACCGCCGCTTCCACCTGCGAACGCTCGGTCACGCGCAGCCCGGTCAGCCCGTGCGCCTCGGCGATCTTGGCAAAATCGGGCGAGGCGATGGGGGTGGCTGAATAGCGCCGCTCGTAGAAGAACTCCTGCCACTGGCGCACCATCCCCAGATAACCGTTGTTCAAAATCGCCACGTTCACCTTGATCCCCGCTTGGGCGGCGGTCGCCAGCTCCGCCTGGGTCATCTGGAAGCCGCCGTCGCCGGCGATCGCCCAGACTTCCATGTCGGGGCGGGCGCACTTCGCGCCGATCGCCGCCGGCAGCGCAAAGCCCATCGTGCCGAGCCCCCCGGAGGTCAGGTGGTTGAACGGCTGGTTGTGTTTGTAATACTGGGCGGTCCACATCTGGTTCTGACCCACATCGGAGACGACCAGCGCCTTGCCCTCGGTCATGCGCCACAGATCGTTGACCACATGCGGGGCGTACAAATGCCCGCTGTCGGGCAGGTTTTGAATGTCGCGCACCGCCGAGTCGCCGCGCATTTCGTCGATGCTCTCCAGCCAGTCGGAGTGGTTGCACGGCTGCACCTGTGGCAGCAGGGCGCGCAGGTTCTCGCCCAGGTCGCCCACCAGCGCCAGGTCAACCGGGATGTTTTTGTTGACTTCGGAGGTGTCGATCTCGAAATGGATTTTTTTGGCGTGCGGGGCGTAGGTATCGCGCCTGCCGGTCACGCGGTCATCGAAGCGCATGCCCATTGCCACCAGCAAATCCGCCTGCTGGATCGCCTGGTTCACCCAGGCTTCGCCGTGCATGCCCATCATCCCCAGGTTAAGCGGGTGATCGGCGGGCATGCAGCCGATCCCGAGCAGCGTCATCGCCACCGGGACGCGCGCCCGCTCGGCGAACTCTTGCAGCTCTGCCATCGCGCCGGAGAGCATCACCCCGCGCCCCGCCAGGATCACCGGGCGTTGGGCGGCGTGGATCATTTCGAGCGCCTGTTCGAGCGATTGCGCCGAGGGGCTGCGGTCGGGGCGGTAGCCCGGCAGCCGGATGGGCGTCTCTTCGTACTCCCACTCGATCGCGGCTTGCTGGGCGTCTTTGGCAATATCGACCAGCACCGGACCCGGACGCCCCGAGCGGGCGATGTAAAACGCCTCACGCAGCACCCCCGCCAACTCGTGCACGTCGGTCACCAAATAGTTGTGCTTGGTGATCGGCAGCGTGATGCCGGTGATGTCGGTTTCCTGGAAGGCGTCGTAGCCGATAAACTGGCGCGCCACCTGCCCGGTGATGCACACGATCGGCGACGAGTCGGCAAAGGCGGTGGCGATGCCGGTCACTAGGTTGGTCGCCCCCGGTCCGGAGGTGGTCATCGCCACACCCACGCCGCCGCCGGCGCGGGCGAAGCCGTCTGCCATGTGCGCCGCGCCCTGCTCGTGGCGCACCAGCACGTGGCGGATCGGGTAATCCGGCAGGGCGTCGTAGATCGGCAGGTTCGCCCCGCCTGGATAGCCGAACACGGTCGAGACCCCTTCCCGCAGCAAACATTCCCACACAATTTGAGCGCCTGTATAACTCTTCATGATTTCTGCTCCTTTGCTAATTTTTTAATCGGTCAACACCGCGCCGGTATCCGCGCTGGTGACAAAATGGGCGTAGCGCCGCAGCCATTTGCTCGTCGCTTGCGACTTGAAAGGCGGCAGCGCCGCCAGCCGGCGTTGAAGCTCGTCGTCCGAAAGCCGCACGTTCAAGCTGCGCGCGTCCAGGTCGATCTCGATGATGTCGCCCGGCTGCACCGCGGCGATCGGTCCGCCCGCCGCGGCTTCGGGCGAAATGTGCCCCACGCACGCGCCGCGCGTGCCGCCCGAAAACCGCCCGTCGGTGATCAGCGCCACGCTCTCGCCCAACCCCATGCCCATCAGCGCGCCGGTCGGGCTGAGCATTTCCATCATCCCGGGTCCGCCTTTGGGACCTTCGTAGCGGATCACCACCACGTCGCCGGGCTGCACTTCGCGCTGCATGATGCCGCGCATGGCTTGGTCGTGCGACTCATAGACCCGCGCCGGTCCGCTAAAGCGCCACATCGAGGGCGCCACGCCGCCGGTCTTGACCGCCGCGCCGCGCGGCGCCAGGTTGCCAAACAGGATCGCCAGCCCGCCCCTGGGCGAGTGCGCGTTTTCGAGCGGGTGGATCACCGCGGGGTCGAGCAGGCGCGCCGCGCGCAGCGTTTCCGCCAGCGTCCCGCCGGTCACGGTGAGGCGGTCGGGGTGCAGCGCCCCGGGCAGGCGGTTGACTTCGTGCAGGATCGCCGGGACGCCGCCGGCGCGGTGGATGTCTTCCATGTGCCACGAACCAGAGGGGCTCACTTTCGCCAGTTGCGGCACGCGGTCGGCGATCGCGTTGATGCGCTCCAGCGGGTAGTCCACCCCGCCTTCGTGGGCGATCGCCAGGGCGTGCAGCACCGTGTTGGTCGAGCCGCCCATCGCCATGTCGAGCGCAAACGCGTCGTCGAGCGCCTCGGGCGTGACGATCTGGCGCGGCAGGATCTGCTTTTCCACCAGTTCGATGATTTTTGTACCGGCGAGGCGCGCCAGTTCTTCGCGCTCGGGAGTGAGCGCCAGCGCCGAGCCGTTGAACGGCAGCGCTAGCCCCAGCACTTCCATCAGGCAGTTCATGCTGTTGGCGGTAAACATCCCCGAACAGGAGCCGCAGCCCGGGCAGGCGAAATCTTCGATGGTCTTGAGGCGTTTTTCGTCGATCTTGCCCGCCTGGTACGCTCCCACCCCCTCGAACACCGAGATCAGATCCACCACCGCCCCGTCGGGGGTGCGCCCGGCGCGCATCGGTCCGCCCGAGACGAAGATGGTGGGGATGTTGAGGCGCATGGCTGCCAGCGCCATGCCGGGCGTGATCTTGTCGCAGTTGGGGATGCACACCATCCCGTCGAAGCTGTGCGCCTCGATCATGGTCTCGACCGAATCGGCGATCAGCTCGCGCGAGGGCAGCGAATAGCGCATCCCGATGTGCCCCATGGCGATCCCGTCGTCCACGCCGATGGTGTTGAACTCGAACGGCACGCCGCCGGCGGCGCGCACCGCCTGTTTCACCAGCTTGCCGAACTCCTGCAGGTGGATGTGCCCCGGCACGATGTCCACATACGAGTTGCACACCGCGATGAACGGCTTGCCCATGTCGGCGTCGGTCACGCCGGCGGCTTTGAGCAGCGCGCGGTGGGGGGCGCGCTCGATCCCGCGCTTGATCGTGTCGGAGCGCATCATTGCCGTTCGCTCCGCCCGCCAGCGCGGCGGTTAAAACAATCCGCCTCCGGCGGCTGCGCCTGGGGGAAGTTGATCCCTGGGCAGTGCGGAGGCGGAGCGGAAAACCCCTCACGGGCTGGACGATGGGCGCGTGCGGCGTGAGCTTGTGCAGCGGTGCGGGTGGTCGAAAATTGCGGCATTCGGTTGGTTATCGGCATCGTATCCTCAGGTAAACGAAAGGAGCCGCCCGTTGGCTGGGCGGCTCCTGATTTTCTGGCTTTTCCTGCAATTCTGGCTGGAGTTACTTGTGTTTTCTCCTGACCTGAACCCGGACTTTTGCCTGCCCAACCGTAAAACGGTTCTCAAGAATAATGATAAGAACCAGGAGTAAGGACAGGGCAAGAATAGCGATCAGGGCAAAGGTAGGCATGATTTCAGAAATTTCTTCAGAAAAGGTCTCCAGCTATTAAGGCGCAAGTCTACCATCCCAAAGTGCGGAAGTAAATTAAGGTTAGATTAAAATATCGGCGCGGCGGCTGCGCTGGATGGCGCAGTTGCTGTTCATCCTGGCGCTGTTTGCCAGCCTGTTCTGGGTCATCCCGATCCAGTTTCTACCTTCCAGATCACCTCTTTCGGCAAAGGACTCCTGGAAGCGATCCATGGCGCTATGAAGCCGGACCAGCCATGAGTGAATACCAATTGGCTGGAAACCAGAGAGGAATATCTGGACAGGATGCGCAACACTCCTGTCCACCTCTGCCATTTACGGTACTTCGGTAACGACCGGCGGGGTTTTGCCTTTTATACCTACAGCAACGAGAAGTACGAGCGATCCATGTATCCGAATGGTCAGTTTATCGGTACTCCGGAAGAAGCGTTTCTCGCATCTGCGCTGGTCTACCAGAACGAATAACCGGGTAGACAGCATTAGGACTCAAAAATGTATTCATTGGACTTTGGCGCTTAATTCCCTTGCCAAAATAGAAAACATATCGGATAATATACAATAAATGTCTATTATCCGATATGTTTTATGAGATACACGATCTTATCTGCTTTTGAACGCCTGCCTTATTTCACGATAGAAGGCTTCCGGCAAATTGCTGGAAACGATGCTGTCGATGATGCCCATGCACGCACAGCGCTCTATCGTTGGGTTAAAGCCGGGCATTTGATCGCCCTCAAGAAGGGGGTGTACATGCACCGCCGCTTCTATGAACTGCACCGTCAGGATGCAGCCTTTGCACCGGCAGTCAGCACGATCCTGTTGCCCCAATCATACCTCTCGCTGGAATATGTCCTGCAGCAGCATGGCGTCCTGACTGAAATCACATACCCGGTCACGGCAATCACTATCAAAAACACACGCACGATTGTCAATTCCCTGGGAACGTTTGTTTACCAGCACATCCAGCCCGATCTATACTCCGGTTTCCAGATCATGGAAGCGTATGGCATGCCTTATGCCCAGGCATCGGTAGCCAAAGCTTTGTTCGATTATCTTTATCTGCGCCCATTGTCTGCGAACCTGGAGTCTCAGCACTACAACCTGGCAGAGGATCTGCGCCTAAACTTGGAGGAGTTCACCCCGAAAGAGCGGGAAGAATTTGCCGGGCATGTCTTCAAGAGCGAAACGATTCGCAAGGGCGGCGCGAAAATGCGGCACGTACAGAAAAACCTGGAGGTTCACGTATGGCGACGCTGATCCAGACTTTGCAGAATGTCCTGGCTGGCAAAGATCCGCTCCTGGCTCCTGAAACCAAACGCATCATCCTGAAGGAAGGGCTGCAGGCGTATGTGTTGGATTATCTCTACAATCATACCGACTACCGCCGTTTGAACTTCTACGGCGGCACCTGCCTGCACATGGTTTATGGGTTGAACCGCCTGTCTGAGGATCTTGATTTTGATAACCAGGCTGGTCTGGAACTGGGTCATCTTGCAAATGACTTAGCTGAGTATTTTCAAAAATCATTCGGGTATGGGGAGGCATCGGCAAAGACGCAGCTGGGCGAAGGCGAAATTTTGCGGGTTACACTCAAGTTTCCGGTGTTGAATGCCCTGGGATTATCGCCTCATCCGAGTGAAGCGCTGCACCTCAAGGTGGAAGTCAGCCAACATGAACAGGTGGCGGTCATCCAGCATACGCCGGTTTTCGTCTTTGGGCGCAGTCTGGTTGCAGCGCATTTTTCGCTGGAAACCATGATGGCTGGGAAAATGCTTGCCTGTCTGGAGCGAAATTTCGAACGCGGACGTAGTGGTTCACAAATCAAGGGACGCGACTTCTATGATTTGCTGTGGTTCATGCAGCAGCAGATCCAGCCGCTCGAAGTGAAACTGGCTCGCGATGGACAGCAGCCATATACCGTTGAGTCGGCGATGCTTGCGCTGCAGGAGAAAGTTGCCCGCATTACGCCTCGCGACCTGGAGATTGACTTGCTGCCGATGTTTGAGTCTCGGCAGTACATCGAGGCCTGGTTGGAGGCTTTTCACGAGAATTTCCAGATATTTGTGAAAGGTTATACGGAGAAAAAGTGACGCATCAACCTTTACTCTTTTTTTTCGTCGAGATGCAAAATGTCAATCATCATTCGAGCGCGTGATGCCCAGCCGCGTTTCGCTGGGCTAAAGAGACAGGTGGGCAATGAATAAAGAGGTTGCCATAATGAACTCTTTGACAAACCTATAATATGGGATATGTGGTGGAACCATAGAACTGGACACTTTTGTCGATCTCCCAGCGCCGCTCGCAAAGCTGTGAGGGTCAACTCTTGGTCCAAAGTGCGGCTCAGATACCAGCCGCGAATGGCGCGGGTGAACACATCCAGACTGATGGCTAGGTACACGAACTCGTGTTCCAGGCGGATGTAGGTGATGCCGCTGACCCACACCTGTTCAGGATAATTGATTTGCAGATTTTTGACCAGGTCAGGATAGCGCGGGTGCGGAGTTTTATCCCGCCCGAATTTAGGGATGGCTGGGGTGGGGTGAATTGTGAGACAGCTGCTTTTGCCCCGCGTACGCGCTGATTCTGCCACGATTACCCCCCTCGGTCCCCCCGCTTTGACCCCCCTCGGTCCCCCCAAATACAGGACGGATGGAACTCGTCCTGTATTTGGGGGGAAGAAAACCAAGCCGCGAATTTGTGGGCAAGCCAGTCACCCTCCCCAAATCCGAGCGAGGTTTATCCGCTCGGATTTGGGGAGGGCCGGGGTGGGGTAATTGTGGGACAGCTACTTTTGCTCCACGTACGCGCTGATTCTGCCACGATTACCCCCCTCGGTCCCCCCAAATACAGGACGGATAAAACTCGTCCTGTATTTGGGGGGAAGAAAACCAAGCCGCGAATTTGTGGGCAAGCCAGTCACCCTCCCCAAATCCGAGCGAGGTTTATCCGCTCGAATTTGGGGAGGGCCGGGGTGGGGTGAATTGGGGTGGGGTAAAAACCCGCACCCTCAACCTCGCCAGACCAGGTCTTTGCGCCAAAATGTGCTAGAATCGGTACTCGCGGTCGTACAGGCAGCGCGGCAACCGCCTCAGCTCCTCGCCGCGGAGCGCATCGAAATCATGGCTTTTATTAAATCCCTGGGCTGGTTCTTCGGCTCGCCCGACCCAAAGGCGCGGCGGCTGCGCTGGATGGTGCAGCTGCTGTTTATCCTGGCGCTGTTTGCCAGCCTGTTCTGGGTCATCCCGATCCAGAAGGTGGTGCGCGCCATCCTCAACGCCAACCCGCTCTATTTTCTGGTGGGGCTGGGGCTGACGTTCATCTCCACCAGCCTCACCGCGGTGCAGATGAAGCCGCTGATCCAGAAGCAGAAGCTGCCCCATTCGACGCTCGAAATCCTCGAAATCAACCTGGCGGTCAAGTTCTATTCGCAATTCATGCCCAGTTCGCTGGTGGGCAGCGGCGTACGCTGGTATCGCCTGGCGCAGCCGGGCGGCAAAGTCGCTGAGTCGCTGGCGGCGCTGGCTTTCTTTCGCGTGCTCGAAACCTTTTTGACGCTGGCGCTGGGGCTGGGTTTCTGGCTGGTCAGCCGCGGCAAAACAACCAACGTCAACATCGCCTGGGTGACGGCTGTCATCCTCGCCATCATCCTGGGCTGGACGCTCATCACGCGCTACAGCCTGATCCTCTTCCGCTGGAGCAAAAAGCACACCGGCTTCTGGCTGGAGCACCCGCTCTTGAAGCCGGTCGTCACGCGCTTCGAGAAATTCCTGGCGGCGATCACCTCCTACGCCGACATGCCCGCCCCGGGGCTGCTGCTGGCGATCCTGGCGGGTACGCTCTCGGCGCTGGCGGGCATCGTCTCCGGCACGGTATTAGCCTGGTCGGTCGGCATCCAGGTCAACTTTCTGACGATGGGCTGGATCCAGGCGGTGATCCTGCTCGCCACCTCGCTGCCGTTTGCGGTGGCGGGCGGCGTGGGCATCCGCGAAGTGACGCTGGTGGCGCTGCTGGCGGCGGAGGGCATCAACGCCGAACTGGCGCTGGCGCTCTCCTTCCTGCTTTTCGTGCGCGGCATACTCATCGGCTTACTGGGCGGGCTGCTCGAAGCCCGGCGCAATCTGCGCCGCATCTTGCGCCAGCGCCGCCTGGACGCGGCTGCCGCGCTGGCGCGCGAACCGCTCGCCGAACCCCAGGACGCCGCCCCCACGCCGGAACGCTGAGCCATGCCGCGCTACCTGGTCACCACGATCCGCCGCCACACCCCGCCCAGTGCGCCTTCGGGGTTCCTCTACGTCGTCGAACCGCACAAAAAACGGGCGCTGCAACAGGTGCAAATCATCGAGCCGGCGTACCGCGAGCTGGACGCCAACCCGCGCGGCGGGATGCGCGGCTGCCGCGGCATCGCGGCGCTGGACGACCAGATCGCGATCGCCAACGCCTCGGTGATCTACCGCTTCGACCCGCATTGGAAGCTGCTCGGGCTGGTCTCGCACCCCTCGGCGGCGGCTATCCACGACATCCTGTTCCAGGACGGGACGCTGTGGGCGACGGCGGCGCGCAACGACTTGCTGTTCCAGTTCAGCTCGGGAGGGGATCTGGTGCAGCACTATTACCTGCGCGACCCCTCGCCGGCGATTCGCACGCTGGACTGGCAGCCGCGCCGGCTGCTCGACCCCGAGCGGGTGCGCCGCGGCGCGATCGAGTTCCGCGACCCGCGCACCCACAACGAAGAGACCTACGACCACGCCCATCTGAACAGCGTCGCCCCGCTCCCCGACGGCGGTGTGCTCGCCTCGCTTGGGCTGGTGCTGGGCAGCGGTTTTTCCTCGCTGCTGCACCTCAAAGCCCGGCTGGTGCGCCTGGGCGTCTGGTCCCTGCTGCTGCGGGTCAACCGCGGGGCGCGCCGGGCGCTGCGGCTGGCGCCCAACATGCACTCCGACCTGGTCGTACAGCCCGCCCGGGCGCGCTCCGCCGTGGTGCGCATCCAGCCCGACGGCGAACACCGCCTGGTGCTCAAACTGGACGATATCACCGTCCCCAGCCACAGCCTGCTCACGCTCGCCGATGGCAGCGGCGTTTATCTCAACACCACTGCGGGCGAGGTGGTGCATTTCGACCCGGGGCGCGGCGAGGTGTACTCGATCACCAAGGTCACCGAGGGCTTTCTGCGCGGCGTCACCCCACTCGACGAGCGGCGGCTGCTGCTGGGCAGCAAGCGCGAACTGCTGGCGTTCGACCTGCGCGACCGGCGGCTGGTGGATTCGTTCGAGATCACCCAGGACCCGAACGAATCGGTGTACGACGTCAAGCGCCTGCCCGATCACTACGACGCGCCGCCGGCATCGCTCGAAGAACGCTTCGCCCAGGAAGCCGGTTTCCCGAGCGCGGAGCTGCCGCAGCGCGGCTACCAACTCCCCCGGCGCGCGGAGACGCCGCCTGCATGACCCTGCCCAACTTTCTGATCATCGGCGCGCCCAAGAGCGGCACGACCACCGTGCATTACGCGCTGAGCCAGCACCCGCAGGTGTACATGTGCCCGGTCAAGGAAGCCGGCTTCTTCTGGGCGCACAACCAGCAGGTGCGCCTGCGCGGACCGGGGTCGGACAAGCTGCGCAACCGGCTGGTGAGCGACCGCCGCGCCTACGAAAAGCTCTTCGCCGCCGCAACGGACCAGCCGGCGATCGGCGAATCCTCGGTGCGCTACCTCTCCAGCCCCACCGCCCCGCGCCTGATCCATGAACTGATCCCCGGAGCGCGGCTGACCGCGCTGCTGCGCCAGCCCGCCGAGCGCGCCTATTCCGCCTTCACGCACAACCGGCGCGACGGGCTAGAACCCTGCGCGGATTTCGCCACCGCCATCGAGCAGGAACGCTCCGGGCTGCGCGACGACTGGTGCTTCTGCCGCTACCTGGAGCGCGGCTTTTATACCGCCCCGCTGCGCCGCTACCTGGAGCTTTTCGACTGCGCGCAGCTCCACCTCGCGCTGCTCGAAGACCTGGCGGGCGACCCCGCCGCGTATTTCCGCAGCCTGTTCGCCTTTCTGGGGATCGATCCCGATTTCACGCCCGACCTTGATCAGGCGCACAACCGTTCGGGCATGATCCGCAACCCGGCGCTGCGCTTCCTGTGGACGCGCTCCAACCGCCTGCGCAGCGCGCTGCGCCCGCTGCTCGACCCGCGCCTGCGCCACGCCGCCTTCGAGTGGGTCATCCACGACATGGTGAAGACCCCCATCCCGCCCGCAAGCTACGCCGAACTCACCGAATATTACCGCCAGGACATCCTCGACCTGCAAGATTTGCTCGGTCGCGACCTGAGTCACTGGCTGAAAGAGGTCCCCGCCCGTGCGGCGCTTTCTGGTGGCAACCGTCCGTAGGCGCTGCCCGGCGGACGAGCCTTCGGGCTATCTCTACCTGGTCGACCCGCAGCGCGGGGCAGTGTTGCAGCGCAGCGACATCGTCGAGCCGCTGTACCGCGCCCTCGACCGGAACCCGCGCGGCGGGATGCGCGGCGCCAAGGGCATCAGCGTCCGCCCCGACCAGATCGCCCTCGCCAATTATTCGCTGATCCAGCGCTACGATTCGGAGTGGAACCTGCTCGGGGCGATCTCGCACCCCTCCGCCGCCGGCATCCACGACATCCTGTTCGAGGGCGATCATTTGTGGGTCGCGGCGGCGCATCTCGACCTGCTGGCGCGCTTCAGCCTGGACGGGACGCTCGAGCGCGGCTACTACTTGCGCCAGCCCTCGCCCGCTTTGCGCGACCTGGGGTGGAACCCGCCCGTCCTGCTCACCCCCGCGGAGATCTTCGCCGGAAAGCTCGATTTCCGCCACCCGCTCAACGTCGAAAAAGAGACCTATGACCGCGCCCACGTCAACAGCGTGTGCCGCCTGCCGGACGGCGGGCTGATCGTCTCGCTCGGTTTTGTGTTCAACGACAGCTATGCGCATTTGCTGCGCCTCAAAAACCGCCTGGTGCGCTGGGGCGTGTGGTCCTTCGTCAAGGCAGGCAACCAGCGCCTGCGCCAGGCGCTGGGCAAGCGCCAGAAGAACGTCGATCCGAACCTGCTGGTCAAGCCTGCCAAAGCCCAATCCGCCCTGGTGCGCCTCGCCGAGGACGGACGGCACACGCTGACGCTCAAGCTCGCCGGCGTCACCGCCCCCTCGCACAGCCTGCTGGCGCTCCCCGACGGCAGCCTGGTCTATCTGAACACCAGCACCGGCGAAGCGCTGCACGTCGACCCGCAGCGCGGGCGCGTGATTTCCGCCGACCTGCTCGACCCACAGGGGTTTCTGCGCGGCGTGGCCCCGCTGGACGAGCGGCGGCTGCTCATCGGCAGCCGGCGCCGGCTGCTCGTCTATGACCTGCCGGGGCGGCGTGTGCAAGATTCTTTCGAAATCTCCAAAGACCCCGAAGAAGCGGTTTACGACATCAAAGAACTGCCCGAGCACTACGCCCCGCCGCCGGCGTCGTTTGCGGGGCGCGAGGCGTAGTTTTACCCCACCCGCTGCCCTCCCCAAATCCGCAATTTGTCCTTCCTCCCCCCAAATCCGGACGGATAGAACCCGCCCGGATTTGGGGGGACCGAAGGGGGTAATCATGGCAGGCGTAGTGGGGTGAGAATAGCGGGCTGCGCGGTCTTTTCTTCCAATCGCTCAAGCCTGGTGATACAATACACCGAAATTTATTTCGGCAGCCAAAGGAGCCCGTATGTCTTCTCCGTCTCAAATCGAAAACCGCCTGCAAGCCCTCGCCGCGCATTTCCCGCATTGGGAAAAAATCAAAGACCTGATCGAAAACACCATCGACATCACCCTGAACTACCGCCAGAGCGGTCACCCGGGCGGTTCGCGCTCGAAAATCCACCTGCTGGTGGCGCTGCTGCTCTCCGGCGAGATGCGCTGGGACATCCGCCACCCCGAAAAGCGCTTTGGCGACCGCTTCGTGCTGTCGAGCGGGCACACCGTCCCGCTCATTTACTGCACGCTGGCGGTTTTCAACGAGGCGCTGCGGCTCAAATACCAGCAAACCGGCGACCCGCGCTATCTGATCCCCCACCCCGAGGAGCGCATGCTCGTCTGGGAAGATTTGCTGGAGTTCCGCCGGCGCGGCGGGCTTTCGGGTCACGCCGAGATGGAAGGCAAGACGCTCTTCCTCAAGTTCAACACCGGTCCTTCGGGGCATGGCACGCCGGCGGCAGCGGGCGAGGCGATGGCGCTCAAGCGCGCCGGGGCGCGCGGGGTCAAGGTCTTTGCGGTGGAAGGCGAAGGCGGGCTGACCCCGGGCGTCAACCACGAGACGATGAACTCCGCCTGGGGGCTGGGGTTGGACAACCTCTACTTTTTGATCGACTGGAACGATTACGGGATCGACAACCAGCCCATCAGCCGCGTGGTTTACGGCGCGCCCCAAGACTGGTTCGGCGCTCACGGCTGGCGCGTGTTTGGCACGCCGCAAGGCAGCGAGTGGCGCGCGGTGACCGAAACCGTGCTGACCATGCTGCTCTCTGAAAACCCGCAGAGCGCGCCCTCGGTCTCCTGGTTCAAGACCCGCAAAGGGCGCGGCTATCTCAAATACGACAACTTTTCGCACGGCACCCCCCACGCGCGCAACAGCGAGCTGTTCTGGCAGACCAAGCAGCCCTTCGCCGAGAAATACGGGGTGGAATTCGCCAATTTCGGCGGGGCAGCCCCCACCGACCCAGCCGCGCTGCGCCAGGAGTTCGCCGCCAACCTGGAGGCAGTCATGTCGGTTCTGCGCCAGGACCAGGCTCTACTGGACTACCTGGCGGAGCGCCTGATCGAGATCGGTGAGAGCGTGCCGGCGGAAATCGGCGCGTTCAAACTGGGGCGCAAGGGCAACCCGTTCCACGACCCGCGCCTCTACGATTACGCCAACTACCCGGCGGATTTGTACGCCGCGCCGGGCGAAATGCACCCCAACCGGGCGGCGCTCGGCAAATGGGGCGCCTGGGTGAACGCGTTTGGCGCGGAAAACTACGACCGCCCGCTCTTTCTGGCTTGCTCCGCCGACCTGGCGGATTCGACCAACATCAGCGGTTTTGGCAAGGGATACGACGGGTTCCCGGGCTACGGCTGGTACGACCGCCGCGACCATCCGGACGGCGTGATGCTCCCGCAGGAGATCACCGAGATGGCGAACTCGGGGATCATGGCGGGCATCGCCACGGTCAACCTGGCGCAGGACGTGGAAAAGGACTTCGACGGCTTTTGGGGCGCCTGCTCCACCTACGGCTCGTTTTCCTACCTCAAGTACGGGTTGATGCGCCTGTTCAGCCAGCTCGCCCAGGATTGCGAGTTCAAGGTGGGCAAGGTGATCTGGGTGGCGGGGCACTCCGGACCCGAGACGGCGGACGACAGCCGCACGCACTTCGGTATCTTTGCGCCGGGCGTCACTCAGCTCTTCCCCGAGGGGTATGTGATCAACCTGTATCCGTGGGAGTACAACGAGGTGCCGGTGCTGCTGGGCGCGGCGCTGCAGCTCGACGCGCCGATCGTCGCGCTGCACCTGACCCGCCCGCCGATCGCCATCCCCGACCGGGAGGCGCTCGGCATGGCGTCGCACTTTGCGGCTGCGCGCGGCGCCTATTTAGTGCGCGATTACCGCCCCGGGCTGCCGCAGCAGGGCGCGGTTTACATCCAGGGCACCAGCAGCATGGCTTCGGTGGTCAAAATCCTGCCCGAGTTGGAGCGGCAGGGGCTCAATCTCAAGCTGGTGTACGTGGCTAGCACGCAGCTTTTTGCGCGCCAGCCGCGCGCGTACCGCGCGCAGATCGTCAGCCCGGCGGACCGCGCCAACTCGACCGTGATCACCACCCAGGCGCGCTGGCTCATGCACGACTGGCTGTTCAACAAGATCGCCGATGAATACGCGCTTTCGTCGGATTGGGACAACCGCTGGCGCACCGGCGGCGCGGTGGACGAGGTGCTCGAAGAGGCGCGCCTCTCGAGCGACTGGGTGCTTGCCGGGCTGCGCAAATTCGCCGATGAGCGCGGCGACCGGCTGCAGCGGCTGGGCGCTGAACTCAGCGCTGCGCAAAGCGCTGCGCAAAGCGCGGCGTAAAACGCGGCGCTAAGCCGCCGTCTGCGCGCCCGTCCGGCGTAATTGGGTTATTCGGTTGCGTCTAGCGTTTGAGTAAATCGTGTAATTCCTGCTCGGCTTGGTTGTGCGGGATCTTGAGTGCCAGCATCCACTCGCCCAGCAGCGCGGTTTTAGCGCGTTCCATGATCGCCGAGTCGTAATCGTTGAGCTTCTTGACCTTGCTCAACTCGTGCAGGTCGCGCACCACCCGGCAGACGGCTTCGAGCGAACCGTCCCGCAGCCGCTCTTGCAGCAGCGTCTTGCGCTCCATGCGATCCTCGGGCAGGGCTTCCCCGGCGCTTGACAGGATCTTGCATTGCGCTTTGAACTCGTTTGCCGGCGTGACAAACCGCAAGCTGCTTTCGCCTTCATCCTCCACCGGCACCCAGAGTGTCAGGTTGCTGGTCTGGACGATGTAATAGTCCGCCGTCTTGCCCGCCACCTTCTTCTGGTCGACCTCCAGGATTTCCCCCGCTCCATAAGACCTATGGATCACGCGATCACCGACATTAAAATCCATGCTAAATCACCTATTCTTATTCCGTTCGCTCGGCTGCCTGCCAGGGTGAAATGCTTCTGCGCAATCTAACAGCGTGGGTAATTACATTAGATTATACCATACTTCTGACCAGCACGGGTGTGCAGTCGTGGTGCGTCTCCCCCATATTTTGGGCTGGTTCAGCCGCTAAAGCAGCCGTTCGAGCAGCGTCAGAACCCCGTAACCGGCGTACGCCGTGAGCGCCGCCCCCAGCGTGATCGCCACAAGCGTGGTCCAGGTGTAAAGCCCAATTGGCACGTGGTAAAACCCGGCGACCAGGCTCACGATCTTGCTGCCGTAGCCGGGCAGCATGCGCGCCCCGAGCAGAAACGCCGGGGCGTCGACCGGCAGGTTGCCCAGCCCAAAGGGCAGCTTTTGTTTCCACTTTTTGAAGTTGGTGAGCTTGCCCAGGTTCTTGCCGATCAGGTATTCCACCAGCGCCGAGAGCAGGTTGCCGATGGCGGTGGCGATCATTGCCAGCAGCGGACCGTAGATGGTGCTCAGAAAGATCGTCAGCGGCTCGGAGGGGATCGGCGTCGCCCCCAACACGCCAAACAGCAGGATGCTCAGCCCGAACCCCAGCGGACCGCTGTGCAGGATCAGATCCCGCACCCAGTCCATCTCGTTAGTGATAAAGGCGTACGCCCCAATCAGCGCCAGGATGATGACGACCAGGGTCAGGAGGGTGTAAAGCCGGTTGCTCGGTACGGATTCGACGAGTTCATCCACAAGCCCCAATTCTACTGGAAAACTGCATTTTACAAGGGTGAATTTTGAGCGCGGCGGCTTCAAGTAAGCGAGCAATTTCATCTACAATATCCTAATATGCTTTTAACGTTCGTCCGCAAAAAACCTGTATACTTCTGCCGCACGGCGTTCGCGCCGCGCAAAGCTGATAGAACCTTTGGAGGTATTTTGAAAAACACCCGACTGCTGATCACCGGCGCGCTCCTGGCGGCGTTAGCGCTGGGCGCGTTCCTGCTCTTCAACTGGGCTTTTGGCGAGAGCGAACCCGCCAGCGCCCCCGTGCAGCCCACTGCGGCGCTGGTTCAGACAACCCGCCCGCCCGCGAGCGCCCCGACCGTCCCGCCCGCCGCGCCAAGCGAGCCGGGCGCAGCCCTCACCGAGCCGGCCGCCCCTTCAGCCCCTGTTGAGACGGGGACGCAGGTCTACACCATCCGCCAGCCCGATTCGCAGGCGCGCTTCACCATCTTCGAGGAGCTGCGCGGCCAGCCCAACGACGTCGTGGGCGTCACCGACCAGATCGCCGGGCAGTTTGTCCTCGATCCGAACGACCTCAGCGCCGCCCAGGCGAGCCCGATCCGGGTCAACGCCCGCACGCTGATCACCGATAACGATATGCGCAACCGTGCCATCCGCAACTTCATCTTGAACACGGATGCGTTCGAATTCATCACCTTCACCCCGACCGAGATGCGCGGGTTGAGCGGGGCGGGCGCCGCCGGTCAGCCGTTCACCTTCCAGATCGCGGGCGAGTTGACCATCCGCGACATCACCCAGCCGGTCGTCTTCGCGGTCAATGCGCAGCTCGCGGCAGACGGGCTGATCCACGGCGCGGCGGCTGCCGAAGTGCAGCGCAGCGACTTCAACCTGAACATCCCCAACGTGCCGGGCGTCGCCAACGTGGGGCAAACCGTCGCCATCGCAATCGACTTTGTGCTCGAGCCGGCGGGGTAGTTGCCCCCCTCGGTCCCCCCAAATCCAGGCGAGGTTTATCCGCCCGAATTTGGGGAGGGCGGGGGTGGGGTAGATTTGGGAGAGCCGGGATGGGATTCGGTTTCAACCCCTATGTAGATTTCTTTGGTAAAATATCTCCTTATGGAACCCATCCTCGTCGACGATTTCAACGTCCAAATTGACCACGAGGCGCTGCGCGAAAAGCTGCGCCTCAAACCCGGGCGCCCCACCCCGCCCGAGGTCGAGCGCCTGCTGGTTGAGGCGCAAGCGCTCGCCCACCCGCGCGCGGCTTACCTGCTCTCCGGCATCCTCGCCCGCGCCGACGACGAAGTGCAGATCGAAGGTCAGAACGCGTCTCCGGTGACCTTTACCAGCCGCGTGCTGCGCATCAACCTGGACCCGGTGCACCGCCTGTTCCCCTACCTCGTCACCGCCGGCGGCGAGCTGGACGCCTGGGCGCGCGCCGAAACCGACCTGCTGACGCGCTTCTACGCCGATCAGATCCAGGAACACCTGCTGCACCGCGCGCTGCACCAGCTCACCGACCGCCTGCGCGAGGCTTACGGAACCAGCCTGCTCGCCAGCCAGAGCCCGGGTTCGCTCACTGACTGGCCGCTATCCCAGCAGGTCCCGCTGTTTGCGCTGTTCGGCGCGGCAGCCGGCGCGATCGGCGTGCAGCTCCAGCCCAGCCTGCTGATGACGCCCGCCAAGACCATTTCGGGCTTCATGTACGAATCCGAAAACGGTTTTGCGAGCTGCCAGCTCTGTCCGCGCGAGAACTGCTCCAACCGCCGCCAGCCCTACGACCCGGAGCTGTTCGACCAGCGCTATGCGCCGTCCAAGTGAGCGCTCGGTCTCAATTCAATCTCGGTTTAGTCTCAATCCAGCTTTGAGAAACGCCAGCCCGCCAGGCTGACGAAGAGCAGCGCATAGCCCGCCAGCGCCAGGCAGGCGGCGATCACCGCCGGCAGCCCCCTCAGCCTCTGCTGAGGCGGGGACGCAGGTCTACGCCATCCGCCAGCCCGGCGCAGGAAGACGAGGAGGAAAAGATGGAGCGAATTAGTTCCACTTTGGCAGGCTGCAGATGGCGGAGAGGAACTTGTTGTTGTGCACAATACTCCACCTGGTCACTTATTTTGCATAACTTCGCGCTCTATTATGATTGCATTGGAAGGCGCGAAGCTTGAAAGGGATCCAGCACAATTGGTTATTAGTTCAACCCCATCTACTCGCATAGTGGAGATGCTCAAGTCTCCATCAACGATGCTGTTATAATCTAAACTTACAGTTCTTCCTACAAGGGCATATGCGTTAGTGATGATAAATTGCCATAACTGCCATTGTCCGGTTGGAGAGGAATGATCAATTTCAATATTACCACCAACCAATAAATCTTCCCCGGTTACTGCATCTTTTAACAATAGACCTCTTGCAAAAGTCATGATTTTGCATGAAGTTCCAGATTGTAAATAGCAGCAATCAGATTGAAGCGTAAACTG
>WBZO01002009.1_pt1 | contig 28466 bp, 19 predicted proteins | sample 5204261 | NCBI WGS metagenome assembly WBZO01 (sample SAMN12412400, study PRJNA552823) | activated sludge metagenome | isolation source: activated sludge from anammox sidestream of wastewater treatment plant... | place: USA: North Carolina | collected 2017-09
CCAGAGCGAAAATAAATTGCGAGAGCTTCTCGGCGGTTTTCATGAACTCCTTCTCCGTTTCAGTCGCTTGTTTAAAGTCTGTCTGTGATGTGATTGATTCAATGATGGCGGAGCATAGCATAAACCGGCGCGCGGATTTAATGGGTCGAGACAGGGTGGCGCGGATGATCTCTTCGTTTGCGGCGGCAGAGTTTGCGGAGGCCGCAGGCCGAGATTATATTGTCGCGGTTATGCGAAACCTGCGTTCGTCACTTCAACAATCAGTTCAACAACTCTGCCTGATCGCCGCGCTGTTGTGCGCGCCTGTCTATTTTGCGTTCGGGTGGCAGAACGCCAAGCCCGCCGAAAAAGACAATGGTTACGGCGTGACGTTCACCAACATCGCCCGCGCCGCCGGCTTGACGCATAAGACTGTCTACGGCGATGAGCGCAGGAATAAGTATTTGCTCGAAACGACCGGCTGCGGCGTGGCCTGGTTCGATTACGACAACGACGGCTGGCTCGACATCTTCTTCGTCAACGGGACTCGAATGGGCGGCATGTCGAAAGGGCAGGAGCCAACGACGCATCTTTACCGCAACAAGCGTGACGGGACATTCGAGGACGTTACGAAACAGGCTGGTCTGGCTTGCACGGGCTGGGGGCAGGCTGTCTGCATCGGCGATTACGACAACGACGGCGACGATGATCTGTTCATTTCGTACTACGGCCACAACGCGCTCTACAAAAACAACGGCGACGGAACCTTCGCCGACGTTTCGGAGAAAGCGGGCGTGGCGGGCGCAAAGACGCGATGGGGAAGCGGCGCGGCGTTTGTTGATTACGACAAGGACGGCGACCTCGACCTGTTCGTGGCTAATTACATTGATCTCGATCTGAAGACCGCGCCGACGCCTGAAACTGGCCCGTGTTTGTACAAAGGCGTGATGGTTGCCTGCGGCCCGCCCGGACTGGAAGGCGGCAAAAACATTCTGTACAGGAACAACGGCGACGCGACGTTCACCGACATTTCGGACAAAGCCGGTATTCTGAAAACCTACGGCACATACGGCCTCGGCGTGATCACGGCGGATTTCGACAACGACACCTGGACTGATATTTACGTGGCGAACGATTCGGCCCCCGCCGCGCTTTATCACAACAACAAAGACGGCACGTTCACCGACATCGGCGTCGAAGCGGGCGCGGCCTACAGCAGCGACGGTAAGCCGCAGGCTGGAATGGGCGTGGGCATTGGCGATTTCGACGGCGACGGATTGCTCGACATCTTCAAGACAAACTTCTCCGGCGACACTTCGACGCTTTACCGCAATCTGGGCGTGAAGTCCGGCTTGTTGAGCTTCGACGACGTGACGTTCACCGCCGGCATCGGCGTCAACACGCGCTTTCTGGGCTGGGGTTGCGGGTTCGTGGATTTCGACAACGACGGCTGGCTCGACATCTTCCTGGTCAACGGCCACGTTTACCCCGAAGTCGAGAAACTGACGACTGAGGCTGGATACCCGCAGCGCAAGGTGCTCTATCAGAATCTGCGCAACGGTTCGTTCAAAGACATCACTGAAAAAGTCGGCGGGCCGCTTTTGGAGACGACGGCGAGTCGCGGCTGCGCGTTCGGCGATTTCGACAACGATGGCGACGTGGATGTCGTGATCAACCCGGTCAACGACGTTCCGGTTTTGCTGCGGACTGATTCGGCGACGAAAAACAACAACTGGGTTTCGGTCAAACTCATCGGCGTGAAATCGAATCGCACGGGCGCGGGCGCGCGGATCAAAGTTGTAACAGAAGACAAGACGCAGATTGACGAAGTTCGCAGCGGCGGCAGCTACTATTCGCAAAACGACCTGCGCCTCCATTTCGGTTTGGGCAAGGCGGCTAAGGTGAAGACGATTGAAGTCCGATGGCCGAGCGGCGCAGTTGACACCTTGAACGATGTGGCGGCGGGCCAGGTCGTCTTCATCAAGGAAGGCGCCGGGCAAATTAAACCCGCGAGCCGGAACACGGTGAAGCAATAAACGCGCGAACTCACATCCTGCCCGCAGCGTAGAAGCGGGAAAGCATTCCAGACTTCCGACGGAGGAAAATATGTTTTGCCCATCTTGCGGCTTTGAATACACGCAGAAGACGAACTACTGCAAACGCTGCGGCTCTGGCTTAGGTTCTTCGGACAAGACTCCGGCGCCGCAAATGCCCGGACTGAAGATCACGGGCGTATTTTTTGTGATAGCCGCTTTCGCACTGTTTAGTTTGATCTACGTCTTCGAGTTTTACGAAGACATGGTGAACCGGGGAAGAGGCGGGCCTGATGCGATCGTCCCATTCGTATTCGGCATCGCGCTGATCGGCGCGGTTGTCGGATTGCTCTCCTGGCAATTGTCGCGGATGATCACCACGGCGCGAAGGCATACGGAGCAGGATCGGCCAACGTTCCCGGCGATCCCAACATTCCCAACATCAGCGGATGTTCAGCCGCAGATTGCTGCGCCGAAAGACCAAATTCCAAACGTCATTGAACGTCCGAGCGTCTCCGAACATACGACGCGGCAGATGGCCGGCAGATACAGAGGTCCAAACGCGGATGCGTAACCGCGTGGTAATAAGTGAGAAGCCCTCACGAATTTAAAGCTTGACAGCGTTCCCATAAACGATGAGAATCCGCCGCGACGGTTTGGAACCCCTCCATCCGCATCATGCCAGGTTTCCCCCCTGCCCTGCTTTTCATTCAAGGAGAACCATATGCTCAGGCTGAAAACATTGCGTTTCGCTTTGTTGACTCTTGCCCTGACGACGCTCGTCAATCTCGCGTTCGTTTCAGCGACGTTCGCCAACGATAAAGACGGTCGTTGGCATGACAGCGACAAGAAGTCGGGGAAGTTCACCAACAGTCACGATGCTCGCGATGGTCGGTGGGACGGTCGCAGCTACAAATCGAAAGACAAAAACAAGTGGGACGATGATGACGATGATCGTCGTGGCAAACGGCGTAATCGTGATTGGGATGACGACGACCGTCGCGGCAAACGGCGTAATCGCGATTGGGATGACGACGACCGTCGCGGCAAACGGCGTAATCGTGATTGGGATGACGACGACCACCATAACAAACGTCGTAATGGCGGCTGGGATGATGATGATCGGCGTAACATCGGCTGGCGCTATCGCAACTGGCCGCGTCGCTGGCGCGATTGATCAATCAGCCTGCGCCATCATTGGCGCAGCGCTGAAATGATGAAAATTGGCGGGGCAATTCGCCAAATTGCCCCGCCTTTCCTGAGGAGATCGAATGCTCGTTGGCGTCAATTACCCCTGGATTGATTACGCCTGGGATTTCGGCGATCCGCCTTCAGCCTGGGTCAACCCACAACACGCCGCCGAATGGCGTGAGAAGAAGCGCAAACAGATCGCCGACGATTTTCGCGCATTCGCCGAAATGGGCCTGTTCGCCGTGCGCTGGTTCATGCTGGCCGATGGGCTGAGTTACGGCGTGGGCGATGAAGCGCCGAAGAAAGTCGGCGGCAGGTGGACATTCGATCCGCTCCCGCGTGAACACCATTTCCACAAACAACTCTGCGATGATTTCAAGTTCGTGTTGAAGACCTGCGCCGAACTCAAGATCAAATTCGTGCCCTCGCTGATAGATTTTCACTGGTGTCATCAGGGCGTGGTGGCCGACGCCGGCGCCAACATCGTCAAAGGCGGGCGGTTCGACATCGTTTGCGATCCGGCCAAAAGCCGCGCGTTTTTCGACGCCGCGCTCGAACCGCTGCTGGAAATTTCATTGCGCTACCCCGGCGCAATCTACGCCTGGGAATTGATCAATGAACCGGAGTGGGTGACCGAGACGCGGTCGTTGATGAAGATTCGTCCGGACGAGAACAAAACCGTGACGCAGGACGAGATGTCAGCTTTCATCGCTGAAGGCGTCGGACGAATCAACGCGAAACGCTTACCCGATGGCCGACAGGCGTTCCGGTCAACTGTGGGTTTTGCGCATTGGGATGCGATCCGCGATTGGGATTCCGCCGGGTTGGGCGTCACGCTGCACCAGTTTCATTACTACGCGCCGGACAAGAGAGAGATTCCGAAGCACAACTTCTCGGACGAATACCCGTGCTTTGTTGGTGAGTTCGCCACGACCTTTCATCGCGGCTGGCCTGATTTGAAGAAACAGGATTTGGCGCGAACGATCTCGGCTCGATTGCAGTGTCTTGACGGAAAGTGCTACCCGTCTGTTTTTCTCTGGTCAGCGCGAGCGACCGACGAGGCGACCACCTGGGCCGACGCCGACCGGCAGGAAACCATCAGCTTCATCAGGGCTTCGACGGTTGGTGGTGGTAATGATGTGGCTTGACGTCAGGTGTCAGGTGTCAGGTGTTTTTGATCCGTTTTCATCCTCGCTCTCATCAACACCGAAATAACGCAGCCATTCGTCGAAATCATCATCTTTGACGCTCGGCTCTTCCTCCGATGTGGCGGTGATGGTTTCATCCAGCATCCGCCGGAATTCGCCTGATCGCATCACGCGCACGCCGCAAACGGCGACGCGCGCGGCCAGTCTGCCATCCGAAGTCACGACAACGAGGTTTTTCCTGTTGCGTTCGGCCTCGACCATCTCGATGATCCGTGTGTCGGCGTCGGATCCCAGGCGTGAGTAAAAAATCCTGACGCCGCGATAGCTCGATCCGTCGGGGAATTGCTGATCCGGCGCGCCGTCGAAAACGACTGTCAGACGCAGCTTTTTCGCCGCAGCCAGCCGCGTCAGTTCCTGCATCAATCGCCGCCGCGAACCCGGTTTGTCGCGATGCCATCCGACTCGCTGGCCGATCACGTTGTTGCCGTCAATCAAGTACATTTGGTTAAGTACATTCGGTCAAGCGCAGTTGGTCAAGAGCATCGGATCACTTGCTGCGAACGGACAGGCTTTTGACAACAGCCACCATCTCTTCCGGCTCGACCGGTTTGGCGACGTGTATTCTGTAACCGGCCTTGAACGCGTTCATCCGGTCTTCGGCGCGGTTGAGAGAAGTCAGCGCGACAGCGGGCAGACGCCAGTCGCGTCCCTGTTCCCACTCGCGGATCCGGCGCATCAGGCTGTAACCGTCTTCCTCAGGCATTCCGATGTCGCAAACGAGCACGTCGGGCCAGTTCGGTTGCGGCGGTTCGATGATCATCGCAAAAGCTTCGACAGCAGAACCGACGGGCGCCACTTTCGCGCCGCTCTCTTCGAGTATCGTTGTGACCAGCGCGCGCGCATCTTCTTCGTCGTCCACCAACAGCACGCTCACACCCTCAAGCATTGCGGATTGCGGATTGCGGATTGCGGATTGTTCCGCCTCTCGATCTTCTCCAATCCGCAATCCGCAATCCGCAATCCGCAATGGCAAAGTGACGGTGAAGGTCGCGCCTTCTCCTTCGCCCGCGCTCCTCGCTTCGATCTCGCCGCCGTGCATCTCGACCAGTTGTTTGACCAGCGCCAAACCCAGCCCCAATCCGCTGTGGCGGCGCGAATGCGAAGTGTCCTGCTGGGTGAAGCGGTCGAAGAGGCGCGGCAGGAATTCAGGCGCAATGCCCTGGCCGGTATCGCTGACCGTGAGCGTCACGCGGGACTCCGCGCGTTCGAGCGTCACTTCCACCCGCCCGCCTTCAAACGTGAATTTGATGGCGTTGGCGAGCAGGTTCCAGACGATCTGATGCAACCGCTCGGCGTCGCCTGTGATCTGCGCGGCCTGCGGGTCGAGTTTCGATGTGAGCACGATGAGTTTCGATTCCGCCGCCGGGCGCGCCGTCTCGACCGCGTCATTGATCACACTGACGAGATCAACCGGCCCGACATCCAGCCTCAGCTTGCCGGTGATGATGCGGGCCGTGTCGAGCAAGTCGTCAATCAGCGCCTTCTGCCGCTCGCCGTTGCGGCGGATGGTCTCGAACGCCCGCAGGGCTTCTTCGGGATCGAATTCCCGTTTGGCGCACTGGATGCGGGCGTAACCGAGCATCGCGTTCAGCGGCGAGCGCAGTTCGTGCGTGACGATGGCGAGGAATTCGTCTTTGGCGCGATTGGCGTCTTCGGCCAGACGCCGCGCGTGTTGTTCGCGTTGAAGCGACAGATCGCGCTCCTGCTCGATGCGTTTGCGCCCGGTGATGTCCCGGATGACGCTCAACAGCATCCGCTCTCCGCCAATGTCCGCGCCGTTGGAACTGACTTCGACGGGGAACACGCTGCCGTCCTTGCGCTGGTGCCGTGTCTCGAAGAGGATGCCCTCGGCGTCCGCTTTGGCCATTTGGGTGGCCACGTCCGGCAATGTGCCGGGAGCGCGCAAATCAAAGATGCTCAGCTTCAGCAGGGTCTCGCGGTCGTAGCCGTATGCGGCGGCGGCGGCGTGATTGGCTTCGATTATGTGGCCATCACGCAACCGAATCAGCAGGACGATGTCGCGCGCCAGTTCCGAGAGCAGTTCGTACCGCCTGAGAATTCCCTCGGCCTGTTTGCGTTCGGTGATGTCGCGCAGAATGACGGTGAAGAGGCGCTGGCCTGCGACATTCACCTGCGAGATGGAAGCTTCGATGGGGAAATCTTCGCCGCTGGCGCGCCTGCCATTGACCGAGTCAATCGCTCCCATCTGACGGCCCATTTGGCGACTGGATTCGCCATTTTCGCCGAACCGCCGGATGTGAGTTTCGTGCGCGGCGCGGGCATGCTCAGGGATGAAGCGATTGATCGGTTGTCCGACGGCCTCGGCGGCTGGGCAGCCGAACATTTGCTCGGCGGCGGTATTGAAGAGGACTATGCGCTGGCGGTCGTCAACGGTGATGATAGCGTCCATCGCCGATTCGATGATGCCGGTCAGACGCTCATCAAGCAGTCTTTGCGCCGCGAGCGCTTCTTCCAGCTTGTGGTTCTGCTCGATCAACGCGCGCCGCTGCAATTCGTTCTCGCGCCGCAGCGCCACGCGCTCGATGGCGTTATTGATCGCATGCAGCAGGTCAACCGGGGTAAGCGTGGTTTTGTCCAGATAATCCTGCGCGCCCGCTTTGATCGCCGCGACAGCGACAGCGGTATATTCCTCCGCTGTCAGCATCACCACCGGGCAGACCGCTTCCCCGCGTTCTCCTGCGAGGGCCGTGATCGCCGCCAGAACTTCCAGTCCGTTGGCGCCGCGCAGCCGGTAATCGAGCAGAATGCAATCCGGCTGCGTCTCGCGGCACAGCGCTACGGCTTCTTCGCCCGTCCCGGCCTCCAACACGCGGTAACGCCATTCCTCGTCCATCAGCAAATAGCGCCGGTAGACGTGGCGGTCTTCCGGAGTGTCATCCACGATGAGCACGGTGCGCTGTTGTCCATCTTTGAGGTTGGTCTTCATTCCATCTCCTTTCGTCTGCACCACGGCGTGGACAGGCGCCGCTTCAAACCACCAAGCGCTTATGGAAGATTGTGAGATTTAACGCCTCGGCGCCGCTAACCATCTCGCCGAAGCGCGAAGCTAAAATCAAACGTGGGTGAGGAGCAAGAATACGCGAGCCCAGGCTCGCCTTTATCAATGTTGATCTTTGTTGATCTTTGAAATTGGAACTGCGGACCGGGGAAGCTGATGACATCTTTTTACGAAGTCTTCACCAGACTCACGCTGTCCGCCGAACTGTTGCCTAACATCGTAGAGTTTCAACCGCCGTTTTCCAAGCCCGTCAGGGAAAATGCGCAGACCCTGGCAGGCCGGCGCAATTCCATCCGCCTCGCCTGCTGATTAAAAATCGCGAGGCGATGTCCGCTCAGACATACCAATTTTGCGGGCTTCGATATAGACTCGCCGGGCATTTAAGTCTGATCCCTTCTCAAACAGGGTTACTGCTCAGCCCTCTTCGTCGCATAGCGACGGTTTGATTTTAGACAGGTCGTTTACGGCCTGTATGAGACGCCAAGTAATACATTTCGTCGCGTAGCGACGATTGAATCAATTGCGATGCTGGTTTCAACCGTCGCTACGCGACGTGAAAATCGTTTGCCTTTGCCTGCAGGCCGTAAACGACCTGTCTAAAATCAGACCGTCCCGCTGGGACAAAGAAGGGCTGAGTGGTTGCCAAACAGGAACAAAATGAAATCTCGCTACAAAGTTCTCACTCTCCTCTTTTTTCTTTCGATCATCACTTATCTTGACCGCGTTTGCATTTCGGTCGCAGGCCCGCGCATGCAGGAGGATTTGGGCATCACGCCTGAGCGGTGGGGTTGGGTGGTCGGCGCGTTCACGCTCTCGTATGCGATATTCGAAATTCCCGGCGGCGCGATGGGCGACCGCATCGGCGCGCGCCGCGTGCTGACGCGAATCGTCGTCTGGTGGTCGGTGTTCACGAGCCTGACCGGAATGGTGTCGAATTTTTTCGTGCTGCTGTTCACGCGCTTTATGTTCGGCGCGGGCGAGGCGGGAGCTTATCCCAACAGTTCGTCGAGCATCTCGCGCTGGTTTCCGGTGGCCGAACGCGCGCGCGCTCATTCGTTCGTGTGGATGGCCAGCCGCATCGGCGGAGCGGTCTCGCCGTTGCTGGTCGTGCCCATTCAACGGGCCTATGGCTGGCGAGCTTCGTTTCTGGCCTTTGGCGTCATCGGCCTTGTGTGGGCGGTGATCTGGTACTGGTGGTATCGCGACAACCCGGCGGAAAAACCGGGCGTCAGCAAACAGGAGTTGGAAGAAGTCGGCGAAAGCTCGCCCAGAGCCGCGCATCGGGGATTGCCCTGGGGCGTAGCGCTGCGCGATTGGAACCTGTGGAAGATCATGCTGATGTACCACACCTATTGCTGGGGCAGTTATTTCTACCTCTCGTGGCTGCACACCTACTTGCAGAAAGGTCGTGGTTTGACCGAAGGCGAAATGGCCACGTTCTCGACACTGCCGTTCATCGTGGGCGCGTTCGGCAACCTGCTCGGCGGTAGTTTGAGCGACTGGCTGGTCAAGCGGCGCGGATTGAAAATCGGACGGCGAGCGGTTGGCGCGACCGGGCTGGCGCTTTCGGCTGTGTTTATGCTGCTGGCGGCGCTGACCGGGAACAAATGGGCGGCGGTGGCCTTTCTGACTCTGGGTTACGGCAGCATGGATTGCATGTTGCCGGTGTCGTGGGCCGTCTGTCTGGATGTCGGGCGCAAGTACGCCGGGACGGTCAGCGGAACGATGAACATGGCCGGGCAGGTCGGGTCGTTCTCGTCGTCGGTGCTCTTCGGCTATCTGGTGACGTGGTTCGGCAGCTACAATGCGCCGCTCATTCCGATGGCGGCGTTGCTCTTCGCCAGCGCGCTCTTCTTCCTGCGCATTGATCCGACAAAGCAACTCGTCCCTGAAGGCGAATTGAAAGAGGCGGTTGCCGGATGAAAATTTGAACTAAGCCAAAACCTGTAACCGACCGCCAAAGACCTATAAGTTTTCCCTCCGACGCGCCGCCTGATTGAGTCAGCGAGGAGAAATTTATAGGTCTTGGCTTTTTGGCGCTGGGTTTTTAGGATTCATGAAGATTGTCCATGATGGGTCGTTTACGAAGCCATCATCGCCGGGTATTATATGGCTGCGTAATTAATCCCTGAATGCCTGATTTGATCTGGAACTCTCCCGCCTTGAAGCTGTCCTCTCGCGCAGCGCTCTCCCCAAAAATGATTGTTGAGGTGTTGAAATGATGAGATTCGGGAAACGTTTGTCTTATGCGTTCCGGTGCTTCTCTTCGGTGCTTTCGAAGGGTGAGATTCCGGCGGAGATTGCGCCGGAGCTGATCGCGGATCAGGCGCCGCTTCCTGCGGAGGAAATTCCGGCTGAGGCTTTGCCAGCAGCGGAGTCGGTGGATCGCGCCGTGCAGGCGCTCGCTTTGCTGCAACGCGACGGGCGGCTGATAGATTTCATTACCGAAGACATTGCGCCGTATCAGGACGCGCAGATCGGCGCCGCCGTGCGCGACGTTCACGAAAGCTGCCGCAAGGCGCTCGATCATTATTTCGCGCTCGAACCGGTGATCGCTTCGGAAGAAGGGCAGCCAGTGACCGTCGAGCCGGGATTCGATCCGGCGGCGGTCAAGCTGATTGGCAACGTCACCGGCAGTCCGCCGCTTCGCGGTGTGCTTCGCCATCGCGGCTGGCGCGTCGCTGAGGCGCATCTGCCGCCGCTGCCAGCCGACGGCGGGCGTTCGATCATTGCGCCTGCGGAAGTGGAAATAATGTGAGGGGAGTGAGGAGTAGGGAATGGGGAAATGACGCCACTCCCTACTCCCTATTCACCTTTATTGGAGGGGAAACTGTGGACACGCGATACATCGTTGGCATTGATCTGGGGACGACCAATTCGGCTCTCGCTTATTTTGACAACGCGCAGCCGGAAGAGGGCGCGCGCATCGAAGTCGGGGCCATCCCTCAACTCGTGAATCCGGGTGAAGTGGAGGAGCGCTCGCTGATGCCTTCATTTCTATTCGTTCCCGGCGAAATGGATTTTCCGAAGGGCAGTCTGGCGTTGCCCTGGGATCGCAACCCGCAGTTCGTGATCGGCGAGTTGGCGCGCAAACGCGGGGCTGAGAATCCCGCGCGGCTGATCTCGTCGGCCAAATCCTGGCTGTCGTACGCGGCGGTCAATCGCGCCGCGCCGATTCTGCCCTGGCAATCGCCCGAAGAAGTTCCGAAGCTTTCGCCTGTGGACGCGTCGGCGCGCTATCTGGAATACCTGCGCAGCGTGTGGGACAGCCGGATGGCGAGGAAGGCGCCGGAACTGGCTCTGAGCGAGCAGGAAATCTTTTTGACTGTTCCGGCCTCGTTCGACGAAGAGGCGCGCGAGTTGACACTGCGCGCCGCCGAACAAGCCGGGCTGCGTCGCGTCACGTTGCTGGAAGAACCGCAGTCCGCTTTCTACGCCTGGATCGAGGCTCAGGGCGACGCGTGGCGCAAACGCGTCAAAGTCGGCGACCTGATTCTGGTTTGCGACGTGGGCGGCGGCACGACCGATTTCAGCTTGATCACGGTTTCGGAAGAGGGCGGCGAACTCGCGCTGCGCCGCGTGGCGGTGGGCGATCACATCCTGCTCGGCGGCGACAACATGGATCTGTCGCTCGCCCGATTGTTGCAGCAGCGGCTGGAAGACGAAGGCCATCGCATTGACACCTGGCAATTGCAATCACTCTGGCATCAGGCGCGGATCGGGAAAGAGCGGCTCTTCTCGGAGCCGAAAAGCAAGAAGCAGCCGATCACCGTGCTCGGCAAAGGCACGAAGCTGGTCGGCGGCAGCGTCAAGACCGAACTGCTGCGCGAAGATGTCGAGCAATCTCTGGTCGAAGGCTTCTTTCCGCTTGTGGCCAACACCGAAATGCCTGTGCGACAGCGCCGCATCGGATTTCAGGAACTCGGTCTGCCTTACGCCGCTGACCCCGCGGTCACCAAACACCTCGCGCGCTTTCTGGCGCAACAAACCGCCAACAGTCCCGACGCCGCCGCGATACGTCGCGGCAAGAGCGGATTCGCCTGCCCGACGCACATTCTGTTCAACGGCGGCGTGATGAAAGCGGCGTTGTTGCGCGAACGTCTGGTCGAAGCGCTCAACAACTGGCTGATGGCTGAAGGATTCGAGCCGCTGGGTACGAAGGAGGTTTTAGACGCGCCAGACCTCGATCACGCCGTAGCGCGCGGCGCTGCTTATTACGGCAGAGCGCGGAGCGGTCGCGGAGTCCGCATCCGCAGCGGCGCGCCGCGCACTTATTACATCGGCGTCGAAAGCGCGATGCCCGCCGTGCCCGGATTGCCCGCGCCGCTCAAAGCTCTCTGCGTCGTTCCGTTCGGAATGGAAGAAGGCACGGAGGCGAAAATCCCAAACCGCGAATTCGGCCTGGTCGTTGGCGAACCGGCGGAGTTTCGTTTCCTAAGCTCAACCGTCCGCAAGCAGGATCAGATCGGCGGAATGGTCGAAGACTGGGGCGCCGATGAGATTCAGGAGCTAAGCCCGCTGGAAGTGACGCTCAAAGTTGAGGGGCAGGAAGAAACCGTGATGCCGGTGCGGCTGGAAAGCCGCGTCACTGAGATCGGCACGTTGGAACTGTGGTGCGTGTCGCGCGACGGGCAACAGCGATGGAAGCTGGAATTCAATATTCGGGAGAAGGACGAGTCTTAACGATTGTCTGCCACAGAGCCACAGAGCCACAGAGGGGAAAGAGAAGAGGGCATCACGTCGAGCGCCCTCCTTGCTCTCTGTGGCTCTGCGGCTCTGTGGCGAATCAATTATTTTGAGTCTGATTTAGCAGCGCATGGAAGTATCGAGCCGCTACTTAATCGGGATTGATCTCGGCACGACCAATTCAGCCGTCGCCTACGTTGACACGCAGGAGCCGATAACCGGCGACACGCCGGCAATTCACGTCTTCAATGTTCCGCAACTCATCGCTGAAGGAGAAGTCGGCGCGCTGCCGACGTTGCCTTCGTTTCTCTATTTCGCAAACGAGCAGGACGCGCCCGGCAGTCTGCGGCTTCCGTGGGATGAGCGGCCCGAAGCTGTCGTCGGCGTTTTTGCGCGCGAGCAGGGCGCGCTCGCGCCCGGACGTCAAGTCGCTTCGGCCAAATCCTGGCTCAGTCACGACGCCGTTGATCGCACGGCGAAATTATTGCCCTGGGGGGCTGAACATGCTGAACAAGTCTGTTCGCCCGTTGAGGCTTCGACACGTTATCTCGCCCATCTGCGCGACGCGTGGAATTACGCGATGGCCAAAGGCGATGACGAGTTGCTATTCGAGCGGCAGGAAATTGTTTTGACCGTGCCTGCGTCGTTTGACGAAGAGGCGCGCGAATTGACCGTGAAAGCGGCGCGCGACGCCGGATTCCAGAAGTTGACTTTGATCGAAGAGCCGATGGCCGCTTTTTACGCCTGGATCGTTACACATCGGCGAACGCTCAAACGATATTTGAAAGACGGCGACCTCGTTCTGGTTTGCGACGTGGGCGGCGGCACAACCGATTTCAGTTTGATCCGCGTGCAGATCGAAGGCGGCGAAATCAAATTCGAGCGCACGGCGATTGGCGAACACCTGCTGCTCGGCGGCGACAACGTTGATCTGGCGCTGGCGCGGCGCGTGATGGAGAAGCTCGGCAATCCCAAACTCAGCTTGCGGCAGCAGAACGCATTGCGGCGGCAATGCTGCGCCGCGAAAGAAAAACTGCTCAGCGACGGCAGGCTCAAGCGCGTTCCGGTCAATGTTCTCGGCGGCGGGCGGGCGCTAGTCGGCGGAACGCTCAGCACGGAACTCACGCGGCAGGAAGTTGAAGAGACGCTGGCTGACGGCTTTCTCCCAGGCTCCGCGCCAGATGAACTGCCCGCGCGCGAACGGCGAACAGGGCTGCGCGAACTCGGTCTGCCTTACGCCAGCGATCCGGCGATCACAAAACACTTGGCCGCATTCCTGACGAAGAGCAGGGAGTGGGGAGTGGGGAGTGGGGAGTCGGGGAGTCCAGAGATCACAACATTCCCGACTCCCCATTCCCCATTCCCAACTCCCGTCCGTCCGGACGCGATACTTTTCAACGGCGGTTTCTTCGCTCCGGCGATCACGCGCGAGCGAATCGTCGAAGCTGTTGCGAACTGGTTCCGCGAGAAAAGAAAGCAGTGGCAGCCGAAAGTGTTGAGCAACGAAGCGCCGGAGGGGGCGGTCGCTATGGGCGCGGCTTATTACGGGCACGTGCGGAAGGCAGGCGGCTTGCGCATCAGCGGCGGTAGCGCGCGGGCCTACTACATCGGCGTGCAGACCGGCGCGAAGCTTGGCGAGGGACAGGCGCAAGCCGTTTGCGTTTTGCCGCGCGGGACTGAAGAGGGAACTACGCTCGACCTGGAAGGCCGGGAATTTGTGGCGCTCGCCAATCGCCCGGTTACGTTCACGCTTTACAGCGCGACCACCGGCCACGATGCGCACGGCGATGTCGTGACGCTCGATGAAGACGACGTTCACCGCCTCGCCCCGCTGATCACCACGTTGCGTTACGGCAAGAAGTCGCGGCAGGTTGAACTGGCCGTGCGTTTGACCGTCAGCTTCACCGAAGTGGGCACGCTCGAACTGTGGCTCAAGTCTCTCAATTCCGATCATCGCTGGCGATTGCAATTCCAACTGCGCGGCGCTGAAGCCGCGCCTGAGCCTGAAGAGGAATCCACAACCGAAGAAGGGATGGAAGAAACGCAGACCGTGATTTCCGATGAAGCGTTGGAACACGCCGAACGCCTGATCCGCGCGGTCTTCGGCGGGCCGCGCGACGCCATTGAAGGCGAGACGGTCACGCCGGAAATTCTGGTCGGCAAGATCGAAGCGGTTTTCGGTTACGGCAAAGACGCCTGGCCGATGATCACGATTCGCAAGCTGTGCGACACGATGGCGCAAGCGGCTGACGGACGAAAGAAAGGACCGAAATACGAAGCGCGCTGGCTCAATCTGTTCGGCTTCTGTTTGCGTCCGGGCTTCGGCGCTCCGGCTGACGATTGGCGAATGTCGCAGGCGCGCAAAATCTACATGGCCGGGCTGACGTTTCCGCGAGAATTGCAATGCCAGGTCGAATGGCTGGTGCTGTGGCGGCGCGTGGCGGGCGGCTTGAACGCCAACCAGCAGAACGAACTTTTTCACCGGCACAAAGTGGCGCTGGGCGTCGGCGGAAAGAAGCTGACCGGCAGGCTCAACACTCAGGTCGAGCGCGAAGGCTGGCGGCTGCTGGCCAGTTTGGAACACTTGCCCGCGCCGACCCGCGTCTCGCTCGGCAAAGAGTTGCTTGGCAAGATCAAGGAAGACCCAACGAACAAGAGTTTTCTCTGGTCGCTCGGAAGGCTTGGCGCGCGGATTCCGCTTTACGGCCCGCTCAATTGCGTAGTCCCGGCGGAGGTGGCGGCGATGTGGATAAAATCGCTGCTGCGGTTGCATGAACTCACGCCCGATGTCGCTTCGGCCGTCGTCCAACTGGGCGCGCGAACGAACGACCCGCACCGCGACGTGGACGCCGACGCGCGCTGGGAAGCGATGATCAAATTGAACGAAGCGGGTCTGGCCGGGAGTTTGATCGAAAGCCTGCGCGAATACGTTCCGCCCGGACGCAGTGACGCAGTCCGAATCTTCGGCGAATCATTGCCCGAAGGACTGCGCCTGGTCGGTTGATCTGAAGGGCGCGCAATCAATTCCTCAACCGGAAAGCGATTTTTTTATCACCGGCGAATTTACTTGTTGTCTTCGGCGGGAGTTTCGCGGAACTGAACCGGGTCCTGGCAGCATTCGCACGGCCCTGGTTTGTGCGAACTGATGTAGCACACGTCGCAAAAATAGTAGAGGTCATGCAGTTTGCCGTTGCGCCAGGATTGAAATTTGATGACTTCGATGAAGTTGGTTTGAGGAAAGAGGCGTGCGGTTACTTGCAACTCGCGCTGGCGGTAACGTTCGTCCATCCAGACGGCGGCGGCGGTATCAACCGGCAGGAAGGGATAGAGCCTGCCGTCGCCGGTCTTCAGCGTGTAAACGTGTCCGCGCGTTTCGCAGTCGGGAATGACCTGATATGGTTTTTGCAACTCTTCGGTGTAACAAATCACGCGGCCCCGCAGCGATACCGTTCGCGCTTCGCTGGCGGGATTCGTCTTGTCCTGAGCCGCCACCGGCAACGAGAACGCGCTGGCTGTGAGCAGTGACGTTGCGATAAACTGCCTTCTGTTCGATTTCATCCTCTGCCTCCGCTTTGTTATTTTGCTGGAGAATCTATCGGATCGAGTTTACAAATTCAAATTGCTATCGAAAACGCGGCTCGAAAGCTATAATCGCCGTCCCCACAATCGCAAAGTTATTTTCGTTCAACCTGGGAAGTTTACAGGAATGCAGAAAAAACATTTTCATTTGATAGGTGTCTGCGGCACTGCGATGGGGTCGTTGGCGGGAATGCTGAAGGCTCAGGGACACAAGGTCACCGGTTCCGACAAGGCTTTCTATCCGCCGATGGACAGCGAACTGAAGCGGCTCGGCATTGAAACCTTCGACGGCTTCGACGCCGCGCATCTACAGCCAGCGCCCGATGTCGTTGTCATCGGCAACGCCACGTCGCGCGGCAACGCGGAGATCGAATACGCGCTCAATCACAAATTGCGCTGCGCTTCGATGCCCGAAGTTATTCGCGAGAATTTCATTCGCGGCAAACACTCGACGGTCGTCACAGGCACGCACGGCAAGACGACTACGACTTCGTTGATGGCCTGGGTGATGGAAGCCGGCGGGCTTGATCCATCGTTCCTGGTCGGCGGAGTCGCTGAAAATTTCGGCGCGAGTTTCAAGATCACCGATTCAAATCATTTCGTGATTGAGGGCGACGAATACGATACGGCCTATTTCGACAAAGGGCCGAAGTTTCTGCACTACCTGCCCGATCTGGTCATTTTGAACAACATCGAATACGACCACGCGGATATTTATCCGAACCTGGATGCGATCCGAAAAGTGTTTCGACTGCTGGTCAATCTGATCCCGTCGAATGGACGACTGATCGCCGGCTGGGATTCATCGGTTGTGCGCGAAATCGTGACCAAACCAATCGAGCCGCAAGGCGTCTGGTGTCCGGTCGAAAGCTTCGGCATCGAACACCCGGATGCGAAATGGACGGCGCGCGAGATTGATTTCCTGCCCGAAGCGACGCGCTTCAAAGTGTTGCGCGAAGGTAAAGAGTACGGCGAATTCCAATCGCCGCTGGCCGGAATGTTCAACGTCAGAAATTGTCTGGCGACTATCGCGGCGGCGGACGTGTTGGGAATCGAACGCCGCCTGGTGGCCGAAGCGCTGGCCACGTTCAAAAGCGTCAAGCGCCGGATGCAGGTGCGCGGCGTGGTCAATGACATCACTGTGATTGACGATTTCGCGCATCACCCGACGGCGATCAGGGAGACGCTGCGCGGGATGAAGCAGCGATACCCCGAACGCCGCATCGTGGCTGTCTTCGAGCCGCGTTCGTGGACGACGCGCAAGAAGGTTTTTCAAAAAGATTACCCGGTGGCGTTCGCTACGGCTGATTATGTAGTGATCGCGCCGATCTTCGAATCGTTCCGGCTCGCCGCCGACGACCAGTTGTCAATTGACGAAGTGATCGCCGATCTGAAAGCGCAAGGCAAGCAGGCGTTTTCGATTGAAGGCGCTGACGCGATTATCGAACACATCACGCCTGATCTGCGCGCGGGCGACGTAGTGGTGATTATGTCAAACGGCGGCTTTGGTGGGATTCATCAGAAATTGCTCGACGCAATCGGCGCCGCGCCGCGCGCGTAAGCAAGCGGTTGGCCCAGCCTGCAACCGCTTGCTTACGCGCGCGGCGCTGCTTTATCCAAACACAAGTTGGAGGCTCCCGTGAAGACCCGACAGATTCGGCTCTGGTGTCTTGTCGTTTTCCTATTCGCTGTTGTCGTGATCTGGTTGAAGCCCGCGCAAAGTTCGAGCGCGACGATTGAAGCGAAATCACCGTTCAAGAAACTGGTTGACGCGCGCGGGCGATTGACGCCACACGCAGCCAAAACATACCGCTTGCCCGCGACGAGCAAAGTTTGCTCGCTGCTGGTCTCAACGCCGTCGCCGGCGGCCTTCGGCGCGAACGACACGCTTCAGGTTACGCTGCGGAGCGGAGATAAAATCATCGCCAGCAAACCGCTGCACGCGGGAGACCCCGATCTTTACACGCTGTTTCGGTCGAGCGGCGCGGCGGAGATTGAGATCACCTCTTTCGCTTCGGCCACGGTTGAACACACGGTCACGGTTCTGGAATGGCCCGCGACCTCTGGCTCGAATGCGACGGTTGAAGCCGAGCCGAACGACGACTGGCGCGAAGCGAATGAATTCAAACTCGGCCAGACCGTATGGGCGTCGGCGGATGACAAGCCGTACATTTTGCCGCTCGGCGAGCCGAAGCCGGCGCGCGGCGCGGCGCCTTATGCCCAACAGCCTGAACTGACCAGCGACCGTTTGCCCGAAGGCGGCGTGGACTGGTTCAAATTCAGCTACGACGGCGCCGAGCCGAAGCTCGTCCATTTTGAACTCGACCTGCTCGAACGCGACAGCATCCCGGTTGATGTTTCGATCTTCACGGTCGAAAGCGGCGAGGCGAAGAGTTACGAACGCGGCGCCGATCCCGTCACGCCTCCGCACGAAGTTCAGGCTCTGCCCGGCAACAAATTCACCACGCGGATCATCACTCGCGGGACTTACTACGTTCGCGTTGACGCCAATCACGTTTTTTATCAACTCCGCACGTCTGTCTATGACGTTCCTCCATTCAATGACGCGCGCAAAGCCATCCGCGCCGGGATGGATTATCTGGTCAGCGCGGGCGACAGTTGGCACGCCAACACGCCGCGACACGGCGGCATAGTCAACCGCGTCTCCAGCCCTCATTTTGAAACTCAACTCTGCATCGCCTGCCACGCGACGCATTTCACGACGCGCGGCGAATTGACCGCGAAGCAGAACGGTTACGCGGTCAACAAACGCTCGTCGCTTCAATTTCTGACCGAACGTCTGGCCAACAACCCGCTGCCGTTTTACGGCCACAAAGACGCTTACTGGACGCGCGTCATCAGCGCGTCGGCCAACGTAATGAGCCGCCTTGCCGCGCTCGTCAATCAATACGACAGCGAGTTCACGGGCGAAAAACGTTTGTCATTGCTCAAAGGCGTCGCGGGCTACTTGAAGATTTACTACAAAGGCCGAACCGAATTGCCGAACGACGAGAGCAACGGCAACACGCCGCTGGTCAGCGTATACGAAGTCGCCTGGTACAGTTGGAAAGTCTTCGACGAGTTGTTCAAAGTCACGAGCGAAAATGAATACCGCGAATACCGCGATCAGATTCGACGGCTGATCGAACAGGAGAAGATCAAGAACAACGTTGATCTGTGTTACCAGACCATCGCGCTCGCTGACATTGACCGCGCAGCTTACGCCAGCCGGATCAGGAGCAACGCCGAGCGCATCCTGTCGCTTCAGCGCTATGACGGCCAATGGTCAATGCTGTTTGAGAAGGACAGCCCGGCGGTCGAGTTTCAAACCTATCACTGCCTGTACGCGCTCGCCCGCGCCGGTTACTCGCCCGAACATCCGCAGATCGCAAAGTCGTTGAAGCTCCTGCTCGGACGCCAGCAGGAGTGGGGCGGATGGTTTGACCCGAAACAATCTTACGAAAACTTCCGCACGCCATTCCGCGAAACTCAATTCGCAGTGATGGCGTTGTCGGAATTTTACAAAGGTTCGGATGGCAAAGGCTGGCGAACGGCGCCGCTGCAATCGTCTTCAGGAAGCGATGCGGTGTCGCGGCTCGAACAGATTGACAGTGTCTGGTCGGCGCCGCGTTCGGCTCAGGATTTGATTGCGAGCCTCGGCAGTGAAGAGCCGATGATGCGAATGGCCGCCGCCGCCTCGCTCGGACGCGTGAGCGCAATAGAGGCAATCGCGCCGTTGACCCGATTGCTTGCTGATCGCAGCAAACTCGTCCAGATCGCCGCCGCGCAAGCCTTGCGGCGCATCGCTTCGCGCCACCAAATCGGCTATGACGAAATCATCGCCGCGCTCGACCAGCCGAGCGAAAGAGCGCGATGGGGCGCGACGCGCGTCTTCGCGCAGCATTTCGCATACCTGACCGGCAAAAACGAAATCGCCGGCAAGCTGATCGCGCGATTGTCCGATCCGTACACGCCCGTACGGATGCAGGCGGCGAAATCGCTCACGCAATGGTTTTACTGGACGAAGGACGAATCGTTGCAGGATCGCATCGCCGACGCCTTCATCGCGCGAATGGCCGCGAGCGAACATCCCTGGATGCGGCGCAACCTTCTCGAAGGTTTTTACAGCATGGCCGACGAGAACGTGCGCTATCTGTACAACAACTGGATCGGCCATCTGGCGCAAAAAGAAGACCGCGATAAGGCGGTCGCGGGGCATCACGAATCCAGCCGTAGAATGGCCGAACGCATCGCCCGCGCCCTGGAAACCGGCAACGAACTTCAACGCGAGGGCTTGCTTCGCGGTTTGACCGAATTTCATCTGCGTCACGGCGGTTACACGAACGCGGGCCGTTACACGCGCATCGGCAACGATGTTGAAACGGTCGTGTTTTACGCCGAAGGCGCTCCGGCGATGGAACGCGCTCTTGCGCCGATGGTCAATTCGCCCGAGGCCGCGCGGCGGCGGCAGGCGATTCTGGCTTCGTACACATTGCGCGACAACACGCTGACAAGCTTGCCGCTGCTGGTGATGCGGAGGCTTAACGATACGGACGCTTCGGTGCGCGCAGCGTCGAACGAGTTTTATCGCTCGCTGCCGTTGAAAGTCGTCGAGCAGAACCGCCACGAGGCTGTACAGGTGTTGAAAGAACTGCTGGCCAGTAAATATTCCGAAGCGCAGATCGCCGCCCTCGACCGCGTCAAGGCTTTGGGACAGGATTTCGCCCGCAATGAAAAATTCGATGAAGAAGTGAAAAGCTTCGTGCTGCGAACCGGCGGCGCCGACAAAAACACCGCCGCCGCGGCGTTGCGCGCACTGGCCGATTTCCCGCACCTAGCCAACGACGCGCAAATTCAGCGGCGCATCGCTTCGGCCCTGCAATCATCCGACGCGGAACTTTCGCGCGCCGCCACGCAGCTAGCGCTGCTCTCGCCTGCGCTGCGCGATCTGCCAGCCGTCGCAGCCGCGCTCGACTCGTTGCTCAAGACCCAATCGGCGATCAAACGCAAAATGATCCTCGATCTGATCAACGTCGAAACGCCAATCAACGACGACCTGCGGTTGATCAACCTGATGGCCGACTCGCTCGAAGAACGCGATGAGAACGTGCGCTCAGCGGCGCTCAACGCTGTGCGGCGCGTGAAGACGCTGCAATCGAACGCTGCGATCCGCGCGGCGTTGTCGAAGCTCACCAAAGATCCGAACCAGCGTTTGCAGGGCCTGGCCATCGCGATGTATCAGGGGCAGGACGGCGGAGTCGCGTTGGATTTGCGGGCTGAAGAGGCGCTCGATTACAACTTCTTCGTCCAGCGCGTCATGCCGCTGCTCGCGCGCAAAGGCGCGGACGGCAACGCCTGCGTCAACTGCCACACGACGCACACCATCTTCAAACTCATCGAGCCGGATAAACAGGGCCGCTTCACCGACGATCAAGCGCGCGAAAATTACCGCTCGGCGCTAAAAGTGGTTGACCTGGCCAATCCTGAAAACAGTTTGATTATTCGCAAACCGACTGGCGATGCGTCGCAGGAAGGATTGATCGGATCGAAGAAGACTCCGCACGGCGGCGGGATGCGTTGGAATGGGTTGAACGACGCGGCGACGCAGACCGTGCTGGAGTGGATCAATGGCGCGAAGTTGAAAACGGCTGCGCAATGAGCTGCGCAGCCGCGCCGCAATACAGTTGAAATATTTCAGAACCTGCCACAGCCGCTACTTGTTCCACCTGAATACATCGGAACAATGCGTTTGGCGGCTAAATCGCCTCATTACAGCCTCGCGCCTCGCGCGCTTATCTCGAAAAGCTAATGGTATAAGTATTGCCGGTTCCCTTCTTGAGCAAATCTTGAGCAAAACATCGCAAAGGAGGAAAACATCATGAAACGATACATTCGAGCTGGAGTTCTGGCCTTGAGTCTTTCCGCGTTGCCGCTATCGCTGACGACGTTTGCTCAAACGGGCGGCTATCCGGATAACCAGAACACCACGACTTATAGGACTGATGGAGGCGCCGGTGGAGGTTGGGGTTGGTTTGGTCTGATCGGTCTGCTTGGCCTGTTCGGCCTCAAGCGTCGTCGGGAGGAACCGTCGCGCCATCGCGCGGGCGATTACCGCACAGGCGAGCCTCTCGGCTCCCGATGAGCTGGCTTAAGGCGGCCTTAACGACTCAGACGCCTCGTTACTTGCAACCAAATCATATTGAAACCTTGTGGAGGGGACCTGGGGATTAATCATAATCAGCAGGTCCCCACCAGGTTGTTTCCGATTAAGCGCGCCCTGCGCGTTACAATCTGGCGCGAGCCTTCAAATCGAATCGCTCTCCCGCCGAGAGCAGGTAATATTTTTTTCCGTCGTGTTCTTTCCCATCCGTAATGGCGACTTTGCCGTCACCGATCACTTCAAACTTATCGCCCTGCACGACAATTGCGGTTGATTCGTACAGCCCTACGCCCAGCAATTCAGGATGAGCGGCGATGACTTCGTTCAGATCGTTTTCGCGCTTGCGCGTGTTGATGTGCTGGTCAATCGCGGTGTTTTTCAGAAAGCCGAGGCCAGCTTCGTAACCTTTGGCCATCATAATCGTGTTGCCTTCGCGCGCGCCGCGAACCAGGTAGGAACCCTGAATAGTCGCGCCCGCTGAAGAGCCTCCGATGACGCCGCCGCGTTCGAGCACAGCCAGCAATTCCTTGTGAACGAGCGTATCGAGGTAGGAATCAACCAGTCTCCATTGCCGCCCGCCACCGAACCAGACGCCTGTGGCTTTGCGCAGCGGCGCCGCGAATTTTTCGGTGTTGGCGACGTTGCGGTCGCGCGTGTGCAGCACAGTGACGTTCTTCAAACCGAAGAGCTTTGGCGATTCGTCGCCCGTCTGCCGATTGAGCGCCTGATCTTCGGCGGCGGTCGGGATGTAAACGATATTGGCTTCGGGGCCGCCCGCAAGCGCGATGAACTTTTCCGAGATGCTCCGCGGAATTTTGCCTCCGCCTACGACCACCAGCGAACCTTTCTTCGGGCCGGTTGATGTCGCTGAAGCAGCGGTTGAATTTGAAGACGGCTTTTGAGCCTGAGCCGCGATTGCGAACAGAAAGACGAGCAGCGAGACCAGAAGTTTTTTCATTCCTTTTCCACCTTGTTTTTGTTTCGGGATTTCTTGGGGCTGTAATCGTATAACGGTACAATCGCCGCGCAAAGAGCCGAAGCAATTCTTTATCAGGCATTCACAAAAACGAAGAGGAGAAACGTAAATGAGCAGAGTCGCGCAAGCATTATCGGCATTCGCATTGTTGTTTGTGATTGGCGTCGTCGTTTCATTTCCGGCGAACGCTCAAACCGCGCCGCAGGAGCAGTCTTACGTCGTCGAGTATTACTACAAGACGAAATGGGGCTACGCCGACGAGTTCCTACAGCTTTTCAAGAAGAATCATCTGCCGGTTTTGAAAAAACAGATCGAGTCTGGCCGCATCCTGAGCGTCAAGATCGAAAAGCCTCGTTACCATTCGACTGAAGACGGCCGCTGGGATTACCGCGTCACGATCATCTTCAAAAGCGCCGCCGCATTTCACGATCCGAACGCTGCGAGCAGCGAAGAGGCGATTATCAAACAGCTTTATCCCGATCAGACGACGTTCAAACGTGAAGAGCAGCGGCGGTTCGAGATTCTGATCGCGCATTGGGATGTGCCGATTGTCCCGATGGAGTAGAATGACCGAAAAGGCCAATCGGTTTTCCAATTTATTATTCGACTAATGAAGGGATAAACAGTGCTCGATATGATTTCTGGTGGCCAGCAGCCGATCTCTTTGCGAAGAGCGGAGACAGAGGTAATCGAAAGGCTTGACCACGAACTGACCCGGCGCTTTGAAGACCGGCTGATTGTGCAAAAAGCTCTCACTCGTTCGCTGGTCAGCTTTCAATCAAACAGGAACAAGCCCGCCTATCGCTGGTACAAATATAAAGAGGCGTTTTCCGCGCCCTTGCTTGAGTACCTCTTTCATCATTACAAAATCAGCGGGAAAATTCTCGATACCTTTGCGGGAAGCGGCACGACTCTGTTCGCTGCGAGCGAAGCGGGAATGACCGCCGAAGGGATCGAATTGTTGCCGATTGGCCAGCAGATCATCAATGTCAGAAAGTTGCTTGAATCGGATTTCAGTCACGAAGATTTTCTGACGCTCGAACGTTGGATTGTTGCTTCCCCCTGGAAGAAGTCGAAACAGAGAGAGCCTTTGCCTGAACTGCGAATCACAAAATCTGCGTACTCACCGGAAACGCATACGGGCATAGAGAGGTTTATGGCAGCGTGGCGACAGGAGAATGATCGCGTGCAGGCGGCGTTGAGGTTCGCTCTGCTATGCGTGCTGGAATCGGTGAGTTATACGCGCAAGGATGGACAATACCTGCGATGGGATTATCGTTCGGGTCGTCGCCAGGGACAGAAACAATTCGATAAAGGTTTGATCGCGGACTTTGAAGAAGCCATCGGCGAAAAGCTTAGCGAAATTATCGCCGACGCCCGGACTGGCGAGACTCAGACAGAACTTTTCCCGCGAGAGAAAACCAGGGGAGCGATTCACCTGCATCACGGTTCCTGCCTTGATGTTATGCCCAAGCTGCCTACTGAATCGTTTGACGCAGTGATCACATCACCGCCGTACTGCAACCGCTACGATTACACCCGCACCTATGCGCTCGAGTTGGCGTTGCTCGGCGTTGGAGAGCGGGAATTGATCAACCTCAGGCAGCAGATGCTCAGTTGCACGGTGGAAAACCGGGCGAAGGATTTGTTGAAGCTGAATCCCGCCTGGGCCATCGCCGTTGCCGCGACAGACCAACAGGAACTGCTGCAAGCGATTCTGAAATATCTTGAAGAAAAGAAAGAGCAGGGCGAACTTAACAACAACGGCATTCCGCGAATGGTGCGAGGCTATTTTTATGAAATGGCCTGTGTGATTGCGGAATGCGCGCGCGTGATGAAACCGGGCGCGCCGCTGATTATGGTCAATGACAATGTGCGCTACGCCGGGGCAAGCGTTTCCGTTGACCTCATCCTTTCAGACCTGGCCGAAAAACTCGGGTTCGACGTCGAACATATCCTGGTGTTGCCTACTGGCAAGGGCAACAGCAGTCAGCAGATGGGGGAGCACGGTAAGGAAGCCTTGCGCAAATGCATTTACGTTTGGAGAAAACTCTGATGGCGAAAAAGAGGGCTTACCGTCAGCATTTGTCTTCGAGCGATGAGCTGGTCACAACGTATGAAGCCGTTAGAGCGGGTTTCGTGGCTCTGGCTCTGGAAAAGAACAGGCGCGCCACGCCTTTCGTCGCCCAGGCAAGAGCGCTCAAGGCTTCGGCTTCCAATGCAAAAAATGCGGCTGATCTGGTCAGGATTGAGGATATTCAAGCCGCGCTGCTGACCGCCGCTGGCGTGTCGGATAAAGCCGCCAATCACCTGCAGCCTGAAGACAAAGTCGAAGCTATACAAGGGCTGATCAGCAATTTTCTTGAGCCTGCCGGAGCGAATTTCGTCGAGGAATTGGTGTTCCGCTTTCTACTGACGAGAGGCGATACCCTTGGCGGTTCAATGCGCAATATTGGCGGAGCGCTGGCGCAGAGAAAATTGACGCGCGAGATTATCTCGACGCTCAAGATCACCGGCAGGTCTTGTCACTGGCTTCATTCAGTCAACCGAGTGTGGGCGAGGATGCCAGATGAGAATACGGATATCGAGCTATACCTGCGCGGACTCTGGTGGCGGAAAGGCAATAAAGATAGAACCCTGCTTTTCAACCTCACCGTGCCGCTCGTGAAAAACAACATTGATCTATGTGTGCTCGATTGCAGCCCCGACGATCTTTCGCCTGTGATTTACCATTCTCCAAAATCGTACGTCGCGCTCGGTGAGTTGAAGGGAGGGATTGATCCCGCCGGAGCGGACGAGCATTGGAAGACGGCGCGAACAGCTTTGAGCCGCATTCAACAAGCATTTGGCGCGCTCGGCTCAAATCCGCATTTGTTCTTCATCGGCGCGGCGATTGAAAAGAAGATGGCGGTTGAGATCTGGAATCAGTTGGAACAAGGCTCGCTCGAAAACGCCGCCAACCTGACCGACGAAAATCAGCTTGCTTCCATCTCTCGATGGCTGTGCAATCTGTAGTGACGCCGGAAGCTGAGATGAAACTCTATGACTACCCCATACCATTCCACCTACTACGCCCACGAACTGACCAAACGAAATTCATCTGACGACCTCGCGAAACTCGGCGCGTCGCTGTTCAACGCGACGGTTGATTTGAATCCGCATCAGCTCGACGCGGCGCTCTTCGCGTTCAATTCGCCGTTGTCGTCCGGCGCGATCCTGGCCGATGAAGTCGGCCTGGGCAAAACCATCGAGGCCGGGTTGATCGTCAGCCAGCTTTGGGCCGAACGGCGGCGGCGCATTCTGGTCATCACGCCGACGACCTTGCGCAAACAGTGGGCGCAGGAACTGGCCGACAAATTCTTTCTTTCCTCGCGCGTGCTCGACACCGCTGAATACAACAAGCTCGCGCGTGATGGAATGACCGATCCGCTCAACGCTGGCGAGATTATTATCTGTTCGTATAATTTCGCCGCTTCGCGTTCGTCTGAAATTCGCGCGACGCCGTGGGACCTGGTCGTGATTGACGAAGCTCACCGGCTGCGAAACGTCTACAAGCCGAACAACAAGATCGCCAACGCCATCCGCAACGCCACCTCCGGACGCCGCAAGCTGCTGCTCACCGCGACGCCGCTTCAAAACAACCTGCTTGAGCTTTACGGGCTGGTCAGTTTTCTGGACGAACATGTCTTCGGCGACGTGAAAGCGTTCCGCGCGCGGTATCAGAGCCGCGAAGTCGAAGACCGCGAACTGGGTGACCTGCGCGAACGATTGCGAGGCTTGTGCCAGCGCACGCTGCGGCGGCAGGTCACCGAATACGTTCGTTTCACCAACCGCATTCCGATGACGCAGGATTTCACGCCGACCGAAAGCGAGCAGCAGCTTTACGATCAGGTTTCGGAGTATTTGCAGCGCGAAACTCTGCACGCGTTGCCCGCGAACCGGCGCGCGTTGATGACGATGATTTTGCGCAAGCTGCTCGCCTCTTCGACCTTCGCCATCGCGGGCACGCTGGACGCGCTGGCCAACAGGCTGCAATCGCAGGCCGCCGCCGACATCCTGGCCGAAGACTTCGAGTCGTATCTGGAACTGGATGACGAATGGAGCGAAGGCGCGGACGAAGGCGCGGCGGCGAAGATCGAAATTGATCAGGACGTGCAGGAAGAGATTGACGAGTTGCGGAAATACGGCGCGCTCGCCGCTTCGATCATCAACAACGCCAAAGGCGGCGCGTTGCTCAGAGCTTTGGAGGAAGGTTTCGCCAAACTCGCCTCGCTCGGCGCGGCGCGCAAGGCTGTGATCTTCACCGAATCGCGCCGCACGCAGGATTATCTCGTCCGGCTTTTCGAGGAGAACGGCTTCGCCGGGCGCGTCGTGACGATCAACGGGACGAACGCGGACGACCGCGCGGGAACGATCTATCAGGCGTGGCGCGAACGTCACGACGGCGAACCGGTTGTCACCGGCAACAAAGCCGTTGATCTGCGCGCGGCGATTGTCGAGCATTTCCGCGATCACGCCGACGTGATGATCGCCACCGAAGCCGCAGCCGAAGGCGTCAATCTGCAATTTTGCTCGCTGGTGGTGAATTACGATTTGCCCTGGAACCCGCAACGCATCGAACAGCGCATCGGGCGTTGCCACCGCTACGGCCAGAAGCACGACGTGGTTGTGATCAATTTTCTCAATCGCAAAAACGCAGCCGACAGCCGCGTCTTCGAGTTGCTGTCTGAAAAATTCAAACTCTTCGACGGAGTTTTCGGATCGTCGGATGAAGTGCTGGGCGCGCTGGAATCGGGCGTAGATTTCGAGCGGCGCATCGCCGGCATTTATCAAACGTGCCGCACGAAGCAGCAGATTGATTCGGCCTTTGCCGAGTTGCAGCGCGAGTTGGAAGAGCAGATCGCCGCGCGAATGGCTGAGACTCAGCGCAACCTCTTCGAACATTTCGACGAAGAGGTGCGGTTGCGGCTGCGGTCGCGGCGCGAAGAGGGTCAGCGTTATCTTGACCGTTTCGGTCGCTGTTTGTGGCGATTGACCAAGCAGGAAGTGAACGGCGCGGCGCGCTTCGACGACGGCGCTTACCGGTTCGAGCTTGGCCAACTCGACGCTTCGTGGCCCGCGACGCCGGCAGGGAATTACCAGTTGCTCGTGCGCGGATCGCAGGAGAATCAGCCGGCTGTTTCAAGCGACGGCGGCCATTTCGCTTACCGGCTCGGACATCCGCTGGCCGAAGCTGCGATTGATCGCGCGCGGGCGCGCAAACCGCCGTCGGCGGAAGTGATCTTCGATTACACGGCGCATCGCAAGCAGGGCGGAGCGAAGATCGGCGAGATCGAAAGCCTGGTTGGACACGATGGCTGGCTTGCGGTGAAGCTGTTGCGCGTCGCGTCGTTCGAGGAAGAAGAGCGGTTGTTGTGCGCGATGATTGGCGCGTCGGACGGCGCGTTCGATCCGGAGACCTGCGAGAAGCTGTTCCAGATTGACGGGCGCGCCAGCGGTGAAGTCAAAGCTGCGCCCGCCGTCGCGGCGCGTTTGGAACGGCGTCTGGGCGAGTTGGAGCAGTTGGAACTCGGCGGCATTGACCGCCGCAACGAAGATTTTTTCAGAGCCGAGATGGAGAAGCTCGACCGCTGGG
>WBZO01002010.1_pt1 | contig 28459 bp, 35 predicted proteins | sample 5204261 | NCBI WGS metagenome assembly WBZO01 (sample SAMN12412400, study PRJNA552823) | activated sludge metagenome | isolation source: activated sludge from anammox sidestream of wastewater treatment plant... | place: USA: North Carolina | collected 2017-09
GCCGACGGAGCCACCTGATGCTGCTCAACACGCTGCTGCTCGCGTTGCGCTCGATCCGGCGCAACCTGATGCGCTCGTTCCTCACGATCCTCGGCATCGTGATCGGCGTGGCCGCGGTGATCACCATGGTCACCGTCGGCAACGGCGCCACGCTCGCGGTGCAGAACCAGATCTCGAGCCTGGGCACCAACCTGCTGATGATCCGCCCCGGCCAGCGACTCGGCCCGGGCATGGGCGGCATCACCGCGCCCGCCTTCAGGGAGAGCGACGCCGAGGCGGTGGCCACGCAGATCGGCGGCGTTCAGGCGGTGGCGCCCGAAGCGCGTGCCGGCGCCACCGTGGTGGCCGGCGGCAAGAACTGGACGACCACCGTCACCGGCAGCACCAACCTGTGGCTGGAAACCGGCAACTGGCGCATCGCCGCCGGCCGCGAGTTCACGCCGGAGGAGCTGCGCGCGGGCGCCGCGGTGTGTGTCATCGGCGAGACGATCCGCCGCGAACTCTTCGGCGGCCGATCGCCGCTGGGCGAGCAGCTGCGCGTGAAGGACTTCTCCTGCCAGGTGGTGGGCCTGCTCGCCTCGAAGGGCCAGGGCATGATGGGCAACGACCAGGACGATCTCGTGCTGGTGCCGCTCGCCACGCTGCAGCGGCGCGTGACCGGCAACACGCGGGTGTCGGTGCTGCTCGTGTCGATGCGCGACGGCAGCGACCCGGCGCGCGTGAAGGCGGGGCTGCGTGAGCTGCTGCGCGAGCGCCGAAAGCTCTCGTCGATCGACGAGGACAACTTCAACATCCTCGACACGCAGCAGCTGGCCGACACGCTGTCGGGCACCACGAAAGTGATGACGATGCTGCTCGGCGCGGTGGCCGCGGTGAGCCTGCTGGTGGGCGGCATCGGCATCATGAACATCATGCTGGTGAGCGTCACCGAGCGCACCCGCGAGATCGGCCTGCGGCTGGCGATCGGCGCGCTCGAGCGCGAAGTGCTGCTGCAGTTCCTGATCGAGGCGGTGGTGCTCGCCGCCTTCGGCGGTCTCGTGGGCGTGGTGCTCGCCGCGGCCGCATCGATCGGGCTGGCGCGGCTGATGGACGTGCCGTTCCTCTTCAACCCCACGGTGAACCTGGTGTCGTTCCTCTTCTCGGCGGCGATCGGCGTGATGTTCGGCTACTTCCCGGCGCGCCGCGCCGCGCGCATGGACCCGATCGAGGCCCTGCGGCACGAGTGAGCGGCGGGCCTGCAGGCGCTCAGTTCGGAGTCAGAAGCGTGACCGTCGGGAAGTACCTCCGATAGCTGCGCGGGTCGCGCGTCAACAACGGCATGTTCGCAACCGCGGCGTGCGCGCCGATCAGGAAATCGGGCAGGACGCCGGACTTCGTGCCGCCTGCCTGGCGGTACCTGACGAAAGCCTTTCCCGCCAGGAAGAGGGCCGGGCGCGGGATGTCGAGCACGACCAGACCGAGTGCGGCCACCGCGGCGTCGAGCTCCTCGAAGCGGGCGAAGGCTGCCGCGAGTTCGGCGTACACGATGCCGTTGATTGCCAGTTCGTGGATCTGCGACTGCGCCCTGAGCTGCCCCACGGACCAGTCGGCCCAGGCTGCGTCGTCTTCGAACACGTCGACGAGGACGTTGGTGTCGACCAGCAGCATCAGTCGTCGTCACGCAGCAGGCGCATCAGGTCTTCGGTGCGCCACCGGACAGTGGCCTTGCCGCGCGCCGCCTCGAAGCGGTCTTTGGCGCGTTGCGGCCGCGCCGCACGCGCCGGCTGGATCACCACCCGGCCGTGCGCATCGATCGCGAATTCGACCGTGCTGCCGGGTTCGAGCCGCAACGCCTCGCGGATGCGCTTGGGGATGGTGACTTGCCCCTTCGAAGTGAGGGTCGTAGACATGGGGCCGCCTTGTAGTATTACCAGCAATTAGATGGTAATACCGGATGCTCCGCGGCACAAGCCCGGGTCCTGCGGCCCGGACCGCGGCACTCGAGCGGCAGCGCCGCTCAGCCCCGAGGCGGCTGTGGCGGCGCCTGCCGCGGCGGTTGCGACGGCACTTGCGGGGGCACTTGCACCGGAGGCTGCGGCAGCCACGCGAACGCCGCGGCCCCCGCGGCCAGCATCGCCGCGATCGCGCCCATCACCACTGCGTAGGTGGGCACCTGCCAGCCCGATGCGGCCGACGCGGCCGCGCCGGTCGCCCACTGCATCAGCGCCACCCCGAGGAACATCGCCATCGTGAAGAGCGCGAGCGCACGCCCGATCATCGGCGCCGGATAGGCGGCGCGCACGTCGGAGTACTGGTAGACGATGAAGCCGGTGAGCAGCGAATAGGCGATCGAAACCCCGATGTCGATGGCCGCGCCCGCGCCGAGCGCGAGCAGCACGAAGAGCGCCGCGCAGCCGAGCGTGAACTGCACGAGGCGGCGCCTGCGCGTGGCCTCGCCCGGATCGAAGCGCCCGAAGACCGGCAGCGCGACCATTCCGGCGAGCGAGACCGCGATCGCCACGTTGCCCGCCTGCACCAGCGACATGCCGTAGCGCTCGATCAGCATCGGGCCGAGCCACAGCCCGCGCAGCGTCACGAACGCCGCGTAGGTGACCGCCCCGAGCCCGACGATGCCCCAGGTGTGCGGCAGCGCGAACAGCGCGACGAAGCCGCGCAGCGCATCGCCCAGCGTCTCGCGCGGAATCTCGCGAGCCGCGGCACCGCCCTCGCGCAGGCCCTCGCCCGAAGCGTGCGCGTCATCGCCAGCCTCATGCACCAGCCACCAGATCACCAGCCACGCCAGCACCGACAGCGCGCCCAGCACGACGAAGCCGCCGCGCCAGGAACTCGCCTCGATCACCCACGCCAGCGGCGTGCCGGTGATCAGCATGCCCACCCCGCCCAGCGCGAGCACGATGCCCGAGACCGACGCGAACTGCTCCGGCGGGAAGTGCCGCGCGATGAACACGCTGCACACCAGGAACGCCGGCGCGCAGCCGATGCCGATCAGCGCCTGCCCGAGGAGCAGCAGCGAGAAGTCGTGCGTCAGCGCCGACAGCGCCGCACCGGCCACGGTGAGCGGAAACGCCGCCAGCACCGTGCGGCGCACGCCGTGCAGGTCGATGCCCACGCCCATCAGCAGCTGCAGCGCACCGAACGCGAAGTGGAAGATGCCGGCGAACAGGCCGAGCTGCTGCGCCGACAGCGCGAAGTCGCGCTGCAGCGCCGGCGCCATGATCGCGGCGATCGTGCGCCACGAAGTGCTCAGCGTGAAGCCTCCCGTGAGCGCGAGCAGCATCAGCCAGTCGGTGCGGCTGGCGGCGGGCGCGGCGGGGGGGCGAGGGTCGGGGAGCGAGGGCATGAGACGAAGCGCCGGCGCCGCGGCAGCGCCGGCCGACCACGCGACTATACCTTTCGGCGACGCGCGGCGACGCGGTTAGTGGGGGAGACTGCGCTGGTCTCTCATCCTCCCACGCGCTAGCGTGTACACATATGCGCACACAGGAAAGGAGCCTGCAAATGACGACGACGATGACGATCCGGCTGGAGCCGGAAATCAAGGAGCGACTGGATCTTCTGGCCGCCGCGACGCAGCGCAGCAAATCCTTTCTCGCCGCCGAGGCGATCCGCCAGTACGTCGAACTGAATGAGTGGCAGGTTGCAGAAATCCGCGCGGCCCTGGCGGAGGCGGACGCCGGCGACTTCGCCAGCGACGAAGAGGTCGATGCCATCACCGCGAGGTGGGGCGTGCGCGGTGGTGCGGTCGAGATCCTGCGGGTGTTCCATGCGTCGAGGCGCCCACCGGGGCGCTGGTAGACCGGGGCCAGGGCCACAGTTGACGTAGCACGAATGTGCTACATTTCCCCGAAGTTGCGCGCCGAGCCGGAGCCTGCCATGTCGACCACCACCATCCGCTTGTCCGACGACCTGAAGGAGCGCGTCGCGCGAGCGGCCAGGCGCGCAGGCACCACCTCGCACAATTTCATCCTCGAAGCCATTGCGGAAAAGGCCGACGAGGCCGAGCGACGCGCGGACTTCCGGGATGAGGCCGAGCGGCGCCATGCAGCAATCGTCGCCTCGGGCAAGGCCATCGCATGGAGCGAGATGCGCCGCTATCTCGAGGACCGGGTCGTCGGCAGGACAGTCGCGCGCCCGACACCGAGGAAACTGGCGCGCTGAACATGTCGGCGATCGAGCTGGCGCCCGAGCTCGCCGAGGACTTCGAGCGCATCCTGGAGCACCTGGCCGCCAACGCAGCGGAAGACGCGACCTCGCGGATCGCGGACATCGTCCGGGCCATCGACGTGCTGGAGCGCAACCCGCTGATCGGGCGGCCTGCAAGCGGTAACCTGCGTGAGCTGGTGATCGGACGCCGCTCGCACGGCTACGCTGCGTTGTACCGTTACGTCGACGAGATCGACACCGTTTTCGTGCTCGCGCTGCGCAGCCAGCGCGAGGCGGGGTGCGCCAGATGACGGACGAACACACCCTTCGCCAGGCCATCGACGACGCGCGCGCCTGCGCGCTGTCGATGTCGGACAACGCCGCGCTGATCGAGACCGAGCTGCCCGAGCTCGGGCTGCCGGCGGCGCTCGAGGCGCGCACGCGCGAGGTCTGCGACGAGCTGGACGGCGCGAAGCACGATGTGTTCGCCGAGCTGGCGCGCATCGAGCGCCTGCTGGCCGAAGGCGGCGCATCCGGCGAAGCGCTTCGCGGAAGCTTCCAGCGCATTGTCGGCTGGCTGCAGGCGCCGCTCGATCCTATGCACGAACTGGCCAGGGCGCTGCAGGCGCAGCCGCAGCGCGACGTGGCGTGGTCGCTGGTGGCAGACTCGGCCACCCACGTCTACGAGGCGTTCGGCCGCGCGCGCGAGTCGGCGCAGCGGTTGTGGGCCGACGAGCAAGGTCGATAGGGCCCTTGGCACGAAGCCTGCACTTTTCGAGTGCGGCGCCTATCATGTGCATCATCGCGAGGAAGAGAAATGTCGGCCAACATCACGCTGCGCCTGGACGAGAAGACCCTGCGCCGGATCAGGCATCTCGCCGTCGATCAGCAGACTTCCGTTTCGGCATGGGTCGGAAACCTGGTGACGCGCACTGTCGCCGAACTGGACAGTTTCGAACCTGCCCGTCGTCGCGCTCTTCGCGCCCTGAAGCAGCCGGTGCCGGTCCGGGAGGGGCCGCTCAGTCGCGAGCAGGCCCATGAGCGTTGAGGTGTTCGTCGACACCAACCTGCTGTACTACGCCAACACCGATTCGCCGGACCCGCGTCACGCTCGCGCGCGCCAGCTCGTCGAACCCTTGTGGAGCGAGCCGGGCAAGGCGGCGATCGGCGTGCGGGTGCTCCAGGAACTGCACGTCAACCTGATCCGCAAAGGCGGGCTCGATCCGGCTACCTCATGGCGGCGGGTCAGCGACTACCTGGCCTGGAAGGTGATCGACAACGACCGCCTGCTGCTTGCGGCGGCATTCGACGTGCAGACGCGCTGGAAGCTGAGCTATCGGGACAGCCTGATCGTCGCCGCCGCGCAGCGCTCGGGCGCCCCGCTGCTATGGTCCGAAGACCTCGCCGAAGGGCAGCGCTACGACGAACTGCGGGCCCTCAACCCGCTCCGCACGTAGCCAGACCGCCGGGGCCCTCATCATGAAGATGCGCGACATCCCGTTCGGCACCACCGACTGGTCCACCGTCGAAGCCACCGAGCACCCGGGCGACACCGGCGTCGCGCGCTGGCGCACGCGTCACTTCGGCCCCGCCGACGACCCGATCCGCGTGCGCATGGTCGAGTACTCGCCCGGCTACAGCGCCGACCACTGGTGCCGCAAGGGCCACGTGCTACTGTGCCTGGCGGGCGAACTCGAGACGGTGCTGGAAGACGGCCGCCGCTTCGTGCTGCAGCCCGGGATGAGCTACCAGGTGGCCGACGGCGCGGAGGCGCACCGGTCTTCGACGGAAAGCGGGGCGACGCTGTTCATCGTCGATTGAGGCGGGTTCGCGGGCGCCGGCCTGCCACGAGCACTTGTCATCGGCCATCGCGCCGAATCCATCCGAGCCTTTCGGCGTACCCGAAGACACCACAGCTTGCGGCAGACTGATCCTGTCGAGCCTCCGTCCAGTTGTCAATTGGCAATTGACACTTTACAATTCGCAGGACGAACAGTGATTGAAAGCTTCAGGCATAAGGGGCTGAAGAGGCTGTACCAGCGCGGCGACCGGAGCGGGGTCAATCCCGACCATGTCGAGCGCATCGAGAACATTCTCTCGATTCTTTCGGTTGCCGAGTGCCTGTCGGACATCGATCTCCCTTCGCTGCGCCTTCACGCTATGAAGGGCGACCGCAAAGGCTTTCACGCGGTCACTGTCCGGGCGAACTGGAGGATTGTCTTCCGCTTTGAGAACGGCACCTGCCAGGACGTGGATCTCGTCGACTATCACTAGAACCGTACCGCAGGGCGCGAGACCGACGATGCAGATGAACAACCCGGCACACCCTGGCCGCATCGTGCGCCAGGAGTGCCTCGACGCCTTTGGCCTCTCGGTGGCCGAGGCGGCCAAAGCGCTCGGCGTCACCCGCCAGGCGCTGAACAACGTGGTGAGCGGCAGGTCGGCGATCACGCCCGAGATGGCAGTGCGCCTGTCGAAGGCCGTGGGCAACGACCCCGACTTCTGGCTGCGTCTTCAGCGTCAGTACGACCTCGCACAGGTGCTGAAGAACGCTTCCCGGATCAAGGTTGCCAGGCTGAAGAGGCCGGTTCGTGACTCCGAAGTCGCGCGTTGATCGCGTACTTCGGCCGGGCGTCTGGCCGGTTCAGCCAACCGCCACCGACAACCGCCCCGTCTGCCGCCCCGAAAGCCGGACCGCGATCTCGACGTCGTAACCCAGGCGGCTCAGGGAGTCCATCAGCTTGCGCACCAGGCTCACCCCCTGAGCCCCACTCCCGCGATCATCCGGCCTACCCCACCCGCCGGAGCCGCGCCATGTCCGCTGCCTCCCCCACCCCCGTCGCCGCCGACGCCACGCCGCTGACCGCCCACGCGCTGATCCGCGCCCGCCAGCGCGGCATCGACCTCGAAGTGCTCGACTGCCTGCTGCGCCACGGCCGCCGCGAGCACGACCACCGCGGCACCGAGATCGTCACCTTCGACCGCGCCGCGCTCGACGAAGTCGCCCGCCGCGAGCCGCGCGCCACCTGGCGCAAGGCGGTCGAGGCGCCGACGCTCTACGCGGTGCTCGGCCCCGACGGCTATGTGATCACCACCGGCCACCGCTGGCGCCGCGTGATCCGCGATCGCAGCCTCGCGTCGCTGCGCCCGGGGCGCAGGCGCCGCCCGCGCGACGTGCGGTTCGTCACGCAATCGGGCTTTCCCGCCTGATGCCGGCGCTGTCGGAAGCATCAAGATGCATCCATAATCGCGAATAAGGAACCGACGGGGAGGGAGCCCTGGAGACCGGCGCCACGGTGAGCACACACTCGCCCGCCAACCCGCAGCGCGCGACACCGCAAGGCCGGCCGCGCCGCCCGCCCGGCCTGTCGAAGTCGCGCCTGCTCGACTACCTCCAGTGCCCCAAGCGCCTGTGGCTGCAGGCGTACCGCCCCGAGGCCCGCGAGCAATCGACCGCGATGCAGCTCGCCTTCGCCAACGGCCACGAGGTGGGCGAGGCGGCGCGCGCGCTGGTGCCCGGCGGCGTGCTGATCGACCCGCCCGGCAACGACCTCGCCGAGGCGCTGCGGCTCACCCGCGAGCAGCTCGCCGTGCGGCCGCACCGGCCGCTCTTCGAGGCCACTTTCGAGCGCGACGGCCTGCTGGTGCGCGGCGACCTCCTGCTGCCCGGCCCCGACGGCTGGACGCTGGCCGAGGTGAAGTCGTCGAGCTCGGTGAAGGACTACCACCCCACCGACGTCGCGATCCAGCGCTGGACGATCGAGGCGGCGGGCGGCTCATCGGGCCGCCGCCGCGGCGAGGCCGCGGGCCTGCCCATCGCGCGCACCGAGCTCTGGCACGTCGACACCGGGTTCACCTACGCGGGCGACGGCCGCTACGAGGGGCTCTTCGTGCGCGAAGACATCGGCGAAGTGGTCGACGCGCGCATCGCGCAGGTGCCCGACTGGCTGCGCGGCGCGAAAGAAGTGCTGGCCGGCCCCGAGCCCGCGATCGCGATGGGCGAGCAATGCACGTCGCCGTTCGACTGCCCGTTCCAGGCCTGGTGCGCCGCGCAGGCCGGCCCGCAGCCCGAGTACCCGGTGACGCTGCTGCCGAACAACAAGGGCAAGAAGCTCGCCGCCGAGCTGCTCGCCGAGGGCTACGCCGACCTGCGCGAGGTGCCGCCCGAACGCATCGACGACGCCGAACTCGCGATGATCGCGCGCGTGACCCGCGAAGGCCGCCCGCGCCTCGACCCCGAGGCCGCGCGCATCGTGCGCGCGCTGCCGTACCCGCGCAGCTACCTCGACTTCGAGACGATCGGCTTCGCGGTGCCGCGCTGGGCCGGCACGCGGCCGTACCAGCAGGTGCCGTTCCAGTGGACCTGCATCGTCGAGCACGCAAGCGGCGACGCCGCGCGCGGCCGGCTCGAGCAGCGCGAGTTCCTCGACCTCTCGGGCGCCGACCCGAGCCGCCCCTGCGCCGAAGCGCTCGTGCGCGAGCTGCCGGCCGAGGGCCCGGTGATCGCCTACAACGCGCAGTTCGAGCGCGGCGTGATCGAGCAGCTCGCGAACCGGTATCCCGACCTCGCGAAGCCGCTACGCGGCATCGCCGCGCGCCTGTTCGACCTGCTGCCGGTGGTACGCGCGCACTTCTACCACCCGGACATGCGCGGCTCGCGCTCGATCAAGGCGGTGCTGCCGACGATCGGCGCGGGGCTCGATCACGCGGAGCTGGGGGAGGTGCAGGACGGGACGGCGGCGCAGGCGGCTTACCTGGAGGCGGTGAGCGAGGGGACGGCGGAGGAGAGGAAGAAGGAGCTGGGGGAGGGGTTGAGGAGGTATTGCGGGATGGATGTGAGGGGGATGGTGGGGTTGGTGGGGTTTCTGGTCAATACCGGCGGGAATGTCCGGGGGTCTGTGTGCAGGACTCCCGGTTGACTATCTGCGACCGAGACCGCGTACTTCCTCGAGAAAGTCCCTGAGGGTCATCAGCCCCGGCCTCACGGCCGCTGGATAGGCCTCATGAAGAGCCTTGGGCACCACGAGCTTCACACCCGCGTCCGTCATCTCACGGAACTGGCTCTCCGAGACTCCCTCCTGCAGCGTCAGAAGGTGCTTGGTTGGCACGCGATCGGCCTCGTTGAGGATCTGGCGCCAGCGATCCTTGCAGGTCGTCTTCGCGGCCAGCATTCGCAGTGAAGACGACGGGAACGCCGGATTCCTGTACGCCTCAGCCGAAGGAAATAGAAAGTCGGGCCGCCTGCCGGGGTCGGACTCGGGCCCGTGAGAGAAGGCACGCCCTTCCTCGAGGCCCTCCTCCAGCAGGATCTCGCGCGTGTGCAGCTCGAGCGAGCGCCCCGCGCGCGTCTTGCGCCGTTGCAGCACGGTCTGGGCACGGGCGACGAACTCGTCGATGCTGGTGAATCCCTCGGTGATGCGGGGCAACTCGACTGCAGCCTCGACGCTGCGAAAGATTTCGTACTCGCACTCGCGTCGCCGCAGGAGTCGAGCGTCGACCGCGAGCCCCTTCACCGGCCGCAGCTCGATCGCCTTTCGGATGAGCTCCGCGCCCGACGGGAAGTTCGCCAACCACTGGGCGGGGATCTCCGCGGGCGAGAGGCTGCAGTCAGTGCGTGCCGGGATTCCCGCGGGGAGCAGGTTCAGTCGCAGCTGCGGCGAGGGCGACCAGACGACCCAACGGCCGGGTTCGACGGGGCCAACCCGATCCTCGATCAGTTCTTCTTCGTCGGAGCTACGCGCAACCCACACCCGCGCTGAAGGCTCCGCGCCGCCTGTCACGAATGCGAAGACTGCGATCGATCCTGTGCTTTGCGGATCGAGGAGCGCCGAGGAGCGGCCGCCGAAATTCGTCAGTCGCGCCTCGTTGCGCGTACCGCCAAACAGCTTGTTGTTGTACCAGATGGCCCTGACCAGGGTTTGTTCGCCGTGCGAGTCGACTCCAAGCCTGAAGCGGACGTCCGGATTCTTCACGTCCGGCCGATTGAGGGTCGGAAGCACGCCGAACAGGAAGTCCTTCGGTATGTAGGGGCCGGCTCCGTGCGCTTTCGTGGCCTGCGTGTCGTTTGCGGCGAGGCGCTTGACGTACCAGACTGCATCCTCACGGCTGCAGCTGTCCAGCCAGGCGCCGACGTCAGCCAGTGCCATCAGGTTCTCCCGCGGATTTCGCCGCGCCCACGGCGCGACGTAATCCACCTGGCGGTTCGACGCACCGCCTCCTCAATGCCAATGCTGTCCGGCCCGCGGAAGGCGCACTCCCAGATTGTCAATTGTCGCCACCCGAGCTGCGCGAGCAGCCGCGCGACTTCCGCGTCACGTTCAATGTTGCGCCTGATCTTGGTACGCCAGAACTCGCGGTGTGTGCCCGGCAGGCGAAACAGCGAGCAGTCGTGCCCGTGCCAAAAGCACCCGTGTACGAAAAGTGCCGCGTTGTAGCGCGGCAGGATGAGATCCGGCCGGCCCGGGACGTCTGCCGGGTGCAGGCGGAACCTGAACCCGAGACGGTGAAGGGCGCTGCGGATCAACCGCTCGGGCCCGGTGTCGCGACCGCGGATGCCGCTCATCATGCGGCTCCGCGTCGCCCTGTCGACGACGTCGACCACTATGCGACCTGGACCAGCAGTTCCGGCTGCACCAGCACCTGTTCTGCGAGGAAGGGCTTTATCGCTCGCGCCACTTCGCGAATCACCGGCACCACGACCGAGTTCCCGAACTGCTGGTAGGCGCGGGTGTCGGAGACGCTTACGGGGATTCGGAACGTGTCGGGGAAACCCATCAATCGTGCGCACTCCCGTGGGGTCAGTCGTCGCGGTGGGCGGCGGCTGCCCTGGTTGACGAGAATCTCGGATCCGTCCTTGTAGTAGCGCGCCGACAGCGTGCGGGCGACGTCATCCGGTCCGACAAGTCCGAAGCCGAAGCCGTTGCCCTTGTCCTGGTGTTTCTTTTTGTATGCCTGAAGATATCGCCAAAGATGCGGCGTCAGCGTATAGCGCCCGAGCGGTCGCTTCTTACTATGGTCGAAGTAACGGCCGGCGTCCCACAACAGTTCCGGTTCGGTGCCGTCTGTCCTGTGCAGGACGTCCCGCATCGTGTGGCGCCGGGTCTCCTGCAGGCGAAGGATGTTCCAGTCGAATCCGACGGGGTCGCGGAAGCCAACGATGATGATCCGCTCGCGATGCTGCGGGACGAAGTGGGCGCCGTTGATGACCCGATGGCTGACGTGATAGCCGAGTTCATTCTTCAGCGTTCTGCTGATGACATCGAACGTTCGCCCTCGATCGTGCGCCAGCAGATTCTTCACGTTCTCGAGCACGAACGCGCGGGGGCGCTTGCGCTGGATGATGCGGGCGACGTCGAAGAAGAGCGTGCCCTGCGTCTCGTCGGCAAAGCCGTGCTTTCGACCCAACGCGTTCTTCTTCGAGACTCCGGCAATCGAAAAAGGCTGGCAGGGGAAACCGGCCAGAAGGACATCGTGGTCAGGAACGTCGTCGGCCTCGACCCGGGTGATGTCGCCGTGAATCGAATGAGCCGCACCGAAGTTTTCGACGTAGGTCCTGTTGGCGTAGGCGTCCCACTCGCTTGTGAAGACGCATCGTCCGCCGATCTCGTCGAACGGCAGGCGCAGCCCGCCGATGCCGGCAAAGAGGTCGATGAATGTGAAGTCGCCTGCCTGCTGCAGGGGCATCTGAAAGGGAAGAAGCTGCTGCAGGGCATGGACGAGGTACGGTGGGGGTTCCGTCTCGCGTGTCTCCCACCGGCGCACGGTGCGAACGGTCACGCCGAGCTGGCGGGCAATCGACCCTTGCGTATGGTGGATGCGAGCCGCGGCAAGGTAGTCCACTGCCCGAGTGGGCGCCGCAATCGTGAAGGCTGTATGCATATACACCCACTGGAGGAAATGCGGACATTATGCCTTCTCTGCTTCCGATGGCAAGTCCGCGATGTGCGGCACGCGGCATGCAGCGCGTCCCGGGGAGAGTGCCCACTGTCCTGGCGAGCGCTGCGTGAGGCCACGGCACCTTCAGTTGCGAAAGGCCATGAAGCATTGACCACTCGTTAACGAAGACCGGCCGCTCGGCCGAAGGTTCGCGGCGCATGTTTGTTTCTCTACGAGCATTGTGAGGCCGGGGCGGCCCCGGCTTTTGCGCCATGTCTCGGGGAGGCACCAATGTCGCAAGCGCGAACGCGTAGTGTTTTCGACGATCTCACTGAACTCGTTGCGACGCTTCCCTGGTGGGCCGGCGTCGGCCTCGCGATCGGCACATACGTGGTGCTGGGGACGTTCGCGGAACCGGGTCAGACATCACAAACCATCCGGCCAGCCGACGCAGTATTTCGGGGGTTCGCTACGGCGGGCCGGTACCTGGTGCCCTTTATCTGTCTTCTGGGCGCGGCCCTCTCCGTATGGCGCCGCACGCAGAGAAGGAACCTCGCCCGCAAAGTCACGAAGAGCGGCACTGCTCACGCGCTCAATGGCATGTCGTGGCGGGAGTTCGAAATGCTGGTGGGCGAAGCGTTTCGGCTGCAGGATTTTCGCGTTGTGGAGACGGGAGGCGGTGGTGCCGATGGCGGCGTCGATCTGAAACTGACCAGGCGCGGTGAGACCTTTCTCGTGCAGTGCAAGCACTGGAAGGCATTCAAGGTCGGTGTCAGTGTGGTTCGCGAACTGTACGGTGTGATGGCGGCCAACGGTGCAGCGGGCGGTTTCGTTGTGACATCGGGGCGCTTCACCGACGAGGCGAAGTCATTCGCGAAGGGGCGGAACCTGCGGTTGATTGACGGTCCGCGCCTCGAGGGGATGCTGGAGCAGGTTCGATCGGAGAAGCCAACGGTCGATGGCGGTCAGCCGCCGCCTCGCGACGCGAAAAGTCCCGCAGGGTCGCCTCCGTGTCCGACGTGCGGTGCAGCGATGACCCTGCGCATTGCGAAGCGAGGTGCCATGGCCGGAAGCAAGTTCTGGGGCTGCTCGACCTATCCCGTCTGCAGGGGGACGCGCCCCCTCACTCAAACCGCTCCCTGAGCCCTCTCCGGGCTTCGTCAGCCCGTAACTGCTGCGGATCAAGCAGAGCTGTACCGCTGCGCGTGACGTGGTCTTTCTCCTCGATGCACCCGCCCCTTGAATCTCGCGCATCCGTCCCAATTGAAGCTTCGCCCGCGATGCACGAGTCACCACGGGATGATCAACTACAAGGAGAAGATCATCATGAGAATGCAACTGCTCTCGATCGCATGCGCTGCCGCTCTCGGGCTCGGGTTCACCGTCACGACACCGGTCGCCATGGCGCAGACGACTGTTGCCGCAGCTCCGGCCACGGCGCCGGCCGCACCCAATCTTCACGCCGCGATGTGCTCGCTCTGGCACGGCCACATCGTGACCACGCGCGATTACGCACTGGCCGTATTCGCCGGCAACAAGACCGCGGCGAACAAGTCGGCCGATTCGGTCGTGGCGAACGCGAAACAGATCGCCAATGCGGTAGCAGGGTTTTACGGCAAGGACGCCGGAGACGGCCTGCTGAAGTTGCTGGCGGGTCACTGGGGCGCGGTCAAGGCGCTCACCGATTCGGCGAAGAGCAAGTCCGTCGCTGGTGAAGACAAGGCGATGAACGAGCTCGGCGTCAACGCCGGCGCGATCGCGAAGTTCCTGGCCGGTGCCAACCCCAACTGGAAAGAGAGCGACCTCGATTCGGCGCTGCTGATGCACGGCGGCGATCACCGCAAACAGGTCGACCTGATGATGTCCAGGGCGCCGAAGGGCGAACAGGGTGCGGCGTGGACCGAAATGCAGCACCACATGGACATGATTGCCGACGCGCTCGCTGAAGGCATCGCGAAGCAGTTCCCCGACAAGGCGAACTGAGCCGGACAAGACCGCCCGCGCGCATCGGCCTCACCGATGCGCCGGAAGCGGCCGCGTGATCCAGATGAACCCGCACAGCAGCACGAACAGCACCGCCGAGCCGTAGAAGAGGTCGTTGGCCGACAGCGTGTAGGCCTGCTGCTCGGCCATCTGCTCGATGGCCTCGAGTGCCTGGGCGGGCGACAGGCCGAGCCCTTGCAATCGGGCGAACGCGTCGGCGGCGCCGATGCTGTCGCGGCTCACTGCCTCGGCCAGGTGCGCGTGGTGCATCGAGGCGCGGTGGTCCCACAGCGTGGTGGAGATCGATGTGCCGAACGAGCCGGCCAGGATGCGGAAGAAGTTGCTCAGGCCGGAGGCGGCGGCGATGCGCTCGGGCGGCAGGCCCGAGAGTACGATGGCCACCAGCGGCACGAAGAAGAACGCCACCGCCACGCCCTGCACGATGGTCGGAATCACGATCGAGACGAAGTCGGCCTGGGTGTCGAAGAGCGAGCGCAGCCACAGCACCAGTGCGAAGACCACGAAGGAGATCGTGGCGAGCAGGCGCGCGTCCCACTGGCCGATCTTGCGGCCGACGATCGGCGTGAACACCGCCGCCAGCAGCCCCACCGGCGCGAGCGCCATGCCGGCCTGGGTGGCGGTGTAGCCGAGGTATTGCTGCAGCCACAGCGGCAGGATCACCACGTTGCCGAAGAACAGCGCGTAGGCGAGCGCCAGCGCGGCCACGCCGGCCGAAAAGTTGCGCCCCCGAAAGAGCGACAGGTCGATCACCGGGTGCTCCTCGGTGAGCTCCCAGACGAGAAAGACGACCAGCCCGACGAGCGCCACCAGGCCCAGCACGACGATGGTGCCCGAGGCGAACCAGTCGAGCTCCTTGCCCTTGTCGAGCATGATCTGCAGCGCGCCCACCCAGAGCACCAGCAGCGAGAGGCCCACCACGTCCACCGGCAATTTGCGGCGCGGCGTCTCGCGGTGGCGGTAGATCGCCAGCGTGAGCGCGGCGGCGAACAGGCCCACGGGAATGTTGATGTAGAAGATCCACGGCCACGAGATGTTGTCGGTGATCCAGCCGCCCAGCAGTGGGCCGGCCACCGGCGCGATCAGCGTCGTCATCGACCACATCGCGAGCGCGGTGCCGGAGCGGCTTCGCGGGTAGCTCGCGAGCAGCAGCGTCTGCGACAGCGGCACCATCGGCCCGGCCACCGCGCCCTGGAAGACGCGAAACGCAACCAGCCACTCGATCGACGGCGCCAGACCGCACAGCCAGGAAGCGAGCACGAACAGCAGCACGCTCGCCACGAACAGGTGCACCGTGCCCACGCGCTGCGTGAGCCAGCCGCTGAGCGGCACCGAGATCGCGTTGGCCACGCCGAAGCTGGTGATCACCCAGGTGCCCTGGCTCACGCTCACGCCCAGGTCGCCCGAGATCGCCGGAATGGAGACGTTGGCGATCGAGGTGTCGAGCACGTTCATGAACGTGGCGAGCGACAGCGCGAAAGTGCCCAGCACCAGCGCACCGCCGGTGAGCGGTGGCGGCGTGCCGTTGCCGCCGGCCGCGCGCGCTTCAGCGGACGGAGGCGGCGCGTCGGCCAAGATTGGCCTCGATGATTTCGCGGATCATCGCGTCGGCTGCGTGAGCTGCGCTGGCCGCGCCGCCTGTCTGCGCCGGGCCGGCATCGGCCTGCGCCAGCGCGGGCGGCTGCGTGCGCGGCGCTTCGGCCAGCAGCGGGCCGCTCTGGTCGTGCAGGTCGATCTTCACCTGCATCGACAGCCCGACGCGCAGCGGGTGCTCGCGCAACTGCGCGGCGTCGAGCGCGATGCGCACCGGCACGCGCTGCACCACCTTGATCCAGTTGCCGGTGGCGTTTTGCGGCGGCAGCAGTGCGAAGGCGGCGCCGGTGCCCGCGGCCAGCCCGGTCACGCGGCCGTCGAACTCGACCTTGCCGCCGTAGAGATCGGCAGTGAGCTTCACCGGCTGGCCGATGCGCACGCCGCGCAACTGCACTTCCTTGAAATTGGCCTCCACCCACACCTGGTCGAGCGGAATCACCGCCATCAGCGGCGTGCCCGCCTGCACGCGCTGGCCTACCTGCACGCTGCGGCGCGCTACGTAGCCCGAGACCGGCGCAGGCAGCGTGGTGCGCTCGAGCGCGAGCCAGGCTTCGCGCACCGCCGCGGCCGCGCGCAGCACGTTCGGATGCTCGCGCACCGGCGTGCTGCCGGTGAGCGCCTGGTTCGCCTCGAACTGCCGGCGCGCGACGACGACCGCCGCGCGCGCTGCGCTGGCCGCCGCGGCGGCCCCGTCGATCGCGCGGCGCGCGTGACCGAGCTCCTCGCCGCTCACCGCGCCGCTGGCGCCGAGGTGCTGGCGCCGCTGCAGGTCTTCGCGCGCGCGTTCGAGCTCGATGCGCGCGCGCGCTTCGTCGGCTTCGCGCTGCTCGATGCCGGCGCGCAGCGTGGCGTTGGCGGCGTCGAGCGAGGCCGCTTCGCGCACTGCCTGCGCGAGCTGCGCCTGTGCCTGCGCGAGCGCCACGCGCGCGTCGGCCGGGTCGAGCAGCGCGAGCGGCTGGCCCGCCTCGACGCGGTCGGTGTCTTCCACGTTGATGGCGAGCACCGTGCCGGCGATCTGCGGCGTGATCTGCACCAGGTGCCCCTGCACGTAGGCGTTGTCGGTGTCGACGTAGTGCTGGCCGACGAGCGTCCACCAGGCGCCGTAGCCGGCGCCGGCGAGCAGCACCACCAGCGCGACCAGCGCCAGGCCGATGCGGCGCCGGCGTCCGCGCTTGCGGGGCGAGGCAGGCGCGGTGCTGGCGGTGTCGTCACTCACGATGGGTCTCCGATCGATCGCTGCGTTCACTGTCGTTGCCGCGGTAGCCGCCGCCGAGCGCGCGCACCAGCGCGAGGTCGAGGTCGACGCCGCGCGCGGCCAGTTCGATGCCGTTGCGCCGCTCGGCGAGCACGCCCGACTGCGCCGACAGCACGGTGAGGTAGTTCGCCAGTCCGGCGCGGTAGCGCTGCAATGCGAGTGCATCGGCGGCTTCCGCGGCGGCGCGTGCGGCCTGCTGCTGCGCGCGCTGGCGCTCGAGCGAGCGCAGCGAGGCGAGCTGGTCGCCCACTTCGCGCACCGCGCCGGCCACGGCGGCGTTGTAGCCGGCCACCGCCGCATCGAGGTCGGCGGTCTTGCCGCGCAGGTTCGCGCGCAGCCGCCCGGCATCGAACACCGGCAGGCGCAGCGCCGGGCCCACGCCCCAGACGCGGCTGCCGCCTTCGAGCCAGTGCGTGAAGCCCAGGCCCGAGAAACCGACGAAGGCGGCCAGGTTCACGTCGGGATAGAACTCCGTGACCGCCGCGTCGCGATCGCGCAGCGCCGCCTCGATGCGCCAGCGTGCGGCGACGATGTCGGCGCGCCGCCCGAGCAGGTCGGCGCCGATCGGCCCGGAGTACGCCTCGCGCGCCGTGGCCGGCATCGCGGGCGACAGGTCGGCGAGCGCCTCGGCCGGCTGCAGCGTGAGCGCGGCGAGCGCATTGCGCGCGAGCGCGGCCTGCTCGTCGAGCGCCTCGGCCTGTCCGGCCGCCTCGGCCACTGCGCGCTCGGCCTGGCGCAGCTCCACTTCGGTGTCGAGGCCCGCGCGCGCGCGTTGCGCAACCAGCTCGCGCAGCTGCGTGCGCTGGCGCAGCGTGTCGGCGGCGAGCTCACGCAGCGCCACCACCCGTGCGAGCTGGAACCAGGTGCGCGTCACCTCGGTCGAGAGCAGCACGCGGGCGGCCTGCAGGTCGGCCTGTGCGGCGCGCGCCTGGCCGAGCGCGGCGTCGAGCAACGCGCGGTTGCGCCCGAACAGATCGAGTTCCCACGCGGCGTCGAGCCGCACCGAGTTGCTGGTGAGCACGCTGCCGGCGATCGGCGGCGGAAAGAGGTCGTGCTCCGAATAGCGTTGGCGCGAGGAGGCGAGCGAGCCCGACACCTGCGGCTGGCCTGCGGCGTCCACCGCCTGCGCGAGGCTGCGCGCCCGTTCGAGGCGGGCCTTCGACACCGCGAGCGTGGGGTTGTCGGCGAGCGCGCGCTCGATGAGCGCATCGAGCCGCGCCTCGCCGAAACGCTCCCACCAGCGCTCGCCGGGCCAGTCGAGCCGGGTCGTGTCGGCTGGCACCACGCCCAGGCTGCGCACGTCGATCGGCGCGGCGGCCGGCTCGATGCCGGCGTGGCTCGCACAGCCGGCCAACACGAAGAGCGCCGCGGCTGCGGCGCATCCGCGCATGCGCGTCATGATTGGCGCTTCGGGGTGTCTGCGGCAGCGCGCTCGTGCCGGCCGTTGTCGATCATGCGCACCAGGTACGCGCGCAACTGCTCGAACTCCTTTCGGTCGAACCCTGCGAGGTGGACGTTGTTGGCGTGCGCAAGCCCGGCCGGCACCTGTGCGGCCGCCTGCTCGCCGGCGGGCGTGAGCTCGAGCACCCAGACGCGCCGGTCTTCGCGCGAACGGGTGCGCCGGATCAGGCCCTTGGCCTGCAGCCTGTCGAGCGTGCGCGTCATTGCGCCGGCATCGAGGTCGAGCGCTTGCGCGAGCGCGGCCGCGGTGCGCGCCCGCCCGCGGGCGATCAGCAGCAGCGGCCCCCACTGCGCATCGGTGAGGTCGTAGCGCGCCATCGTGCGATCGATGCAGTGCGTGAACGACATCCTGAGCTGTCGCACCAGGAAACCGACGCTCTCGCCCGCCGGGTAGGTGGCGGCGTCGTAGAAGGGCTTCGCGGAAGTCATGCGGCAATATAATTGCCTAGGCAGCTATCGTCAAGTCGGCCCGATCAGCCGGCCCGATCGGGCGCCGCCGGCTCGCACGCAGGCGCGGCCCGTCTTATGATCGACCGATTCCCGGCACGACACCCGGACCATCGACGTGACCCGCCCGCAAGAACTCTCTGCTCCCTCGGCTGCGTACGCCGCGCTCGACGCCCGCAGCTTTCGCGCCAGCGCCCTCACCCGCGGCCCCTGGGATGCCGGCCACCAGCACGCCGGCCCCCCGATCGCGCTGGTCTGCCGCGCCGTCGAGCAGGCCGCGCACGAGCACGGCCTCACCCACGTCGCGCGCCTCACCGCCAACCTGCTGCGGCCCGTGCCGATCGGCGACGTCGTCGTCGAAGTGATGACCGACTACGTCGGCCGCAACGCCGGGCACTTCTCCGCGCACCTGCTGGCGGGCGGCAAGGAGGTGGCGCGCTTCACCGCGCTCGTGCAGCGCGAGTCGGCCGCGAAGTTGCCGGCCGACCTTCCCGGTCATCCGTTGCCGATGGCGCCGCGCACGCCGGAAGAGTCGCCGGTGGTCACGTTTCCGTTCGCCGGCGCGCAGCTCTGCTACGCCGATCTGGTCGAGACGCGCGCCGCCCAGGGCATGTTCTGGAAGGGGCCGTGCGCAATCTGGTTTCGCCAGCGTCATCCGCTGGTCGAGGGCGAGACGCCGAGCCCCTATCAGCGCGTGCCGGTGGCCGCCGATTCCGGCAACGGCATCAGCGGCGTGCTCGACTATCGGCGTCACAGCTTCGTGAACTCCGATCTCACCATCAACCTGCTGCGGCGTCCGGTCGGCGAGTGGATCTGCCTCGATGCGCGCACCGCGCTCGGCCCCGACGGCGGCGGCCTGGCCGAATCCGCGCTCTACGACGTTCAGGGGTTCATCGGGCGGGCGACGCAGAGCCTGGCGGTGCGTTTGCGGGCGGGCTGAGCGCGTTCGGCCTCGCATGGCGCGCCGTTTGTGCCCGACAGCGCCTCACTTGCTCAGTAGCCCCAGTCCGACAATTTCCGGGCCGCTCACAGCCGGAATTGCGCCATTCGGCCGCCCATCCAGAAGCCTGGATACATCTTCTGAATAATCGAACCGCGCGTTCAGACGAATTCAGGTTTGCCGATGGGAAACATGGTCCAGCAGACCGCCCTTATTCTCGGTGTCCTCGCTGCCGGCTTCCTTGGCCCCGCTCTGGCGATTGCGGCGCTGGTGTTGCGACGGCGCCGCGCTCGGGCGCGCCGAAGGACGCCTCTCTCGGAGGATATGTTGCGTCCTCCAGGCCATACGTTGCGGAAGCAACTCGACGACGCCAGCATCGACCTGCAGTGGGATGTATTCCAGCTCGTGACCATACCCCTCCTGACCTTGGCCATCCTTCTGGGGCAGGGCCACCTGCATGGCGACCTTCGAGCAGTCATGCATCTGGCGCCGTTGTTCGCAGTTGGGGTCCTGGCATTCATCGGGTTCATGGTGAGGAAGCTCTGGAAAGCCGGAGAGCGACTGGACCGTCTCAGAGCCGGCCTCGATGCCGAGCTCGCTGCAGCTCAGGAGCTCGATAAATTGATGCGGCAGGGTGCGATCCTGTTCCACGACTTTCCGGCGAACGACTTCAACATCGATCACGTCGTAGTCTCCGGCGAGGGCGTTTTTGCGATCGAGACGAAGGGCTTCACCAAGCCCAATGGCGGACGGGGCAAGGCGGACGCCACCGTCGAGTTCGATGGAAGCATCCTGCGGTTTCCGGGCTGGACCACCAAAGCGCCGCTGGAACAGGCTCGAGGACAGGCCACCTGGCTGGCCAAATGGCTCGGCGAGGCAGTCGGTGCCCCGATTCGAGTGCTTCCAGTCCTTGCCCTGCCGGGCTGGTATGTGAAGCGTACCGGCCGTGGCGATGTGCGGGTCTTCAACGGCAAGGAATTGACCGGACTCCTGAAGGCACGTGGTGCGCAGTCTTTGTCACCGCAGGACGTACAACGCGTCGCGCATCAGCTCGAGCAACGATGCCGTACCGTCGAACCGATGCTGTCTGAAAGAATGCGGGCGGCGTAGTGCGCTTCGACGGCAAGCTCTCGAGGTGGAACGACGACCGCGGCTTCGGTTTCATCACTCCGACGCTGGGCGGCGACGACGTGTTCGTCCATGCTTCGGCCTTCCCGCGAGACGGGAAGGCTCCGCGCCTGCATGAGACGCTCTCGTTCGAAGTCGAATTGAACAAGGAGGGCAAAAAGCGCGCTACCAGGGTCCGTCGTCCTGGCAGTTCCCGGTCAATCGCATCGCGCGAGCGCGAGGCCCTGCCATCGAGCCGGACGCGCAGCCTTTCCGGTCGCGTAGTGGGTGTCGCGCTGGCGGTTGCGATCGGCGTTTTCGGCTTCTCGGAGTATTCACAGAGAGTGGGCCGCGGATCTGATGTGCCATCGGCTGCCCGGCTCGCGGCGCAGGAGGACCGTTCGAGCGCGCCCGTCTTCCAGTGCGACGGTCGAACTCATTGTTCACAAATGACCTCGTGCGCCGAAGCCAAATACTTCCTCGCGAACTGCCCGGGCACGAAGATGGACGGGGATCGCGACGGGATCCCTTGCGAGCAGCAGTGGTGCGCGGGCGCCTATTGACTGCGCCTCTCGCGCTCGCGCAAGCAACGCCAACGCGCCGGAGCGGCGAGGACATGGTTGCAGGCGCCGGACAGGGGTGCCGAACGCGGTGTTGAGCACGCTGACCATTCGCCGCATGTCCTCGACCATCGGCGCTACAGACGGCGACGCATGGCGCCGCATAGTCTCGGCATTGCCTCATCGTGGACATCCATCTTATATATTGCTAACATGCAATACACGGCAGCCGTCCTGCTCGCGTACGCTAAGGAAGTCCGGGACGACGGCTCCATCGTGGAGATCGTGATCTGGGAGGTTCCCCGACCCTTGCCGCCATGCTCGCATCGATACAAGTATCGCCTGTATTACGGCTTGTCGGGTGAGTGTCGAGTGCGATACGACAACGAGCGCGGCAAGGGTGATCACCGGCACTTCGGGGAGCAGGAGGGCGAGTACGCCTTCGTGTCGATCGAGCAGTTGCTCGACGATTTCCGTTCCGACGTTGAGCGTTGGGGGTGACCATGAAGGCGATCATCGAGGTATCTCGCCGGGGCTCGGTGTTCCGCTCGGCGGCGCAGCAGGTCAGGGCCGCGCGTCGCGGCGGCTCGACGGACTTCCGGCTCGGTTTCGAATCGGCACGATCACTGTTCGCCGAGTTGACGCCTGCGCGGCTCGACTTGCTCGCAACTCTGCGAGGCCTCGGACCCTGCAGTGTCTACGCGCTCGCCAAGGCGGCGGAGCGCAACTATTCGAACGTCCATACGGACGTGTCGCGCCTCGAGGAACTGGGTCTGGTGGAGCGTTCGGAAGATGGCAGCGTGTCGGTGCCGTTCGAGTCGGTGGAGATTCGGGTTCCGCTTGCGCAGGTGGCGTAGCGCGATCTGGCCTTTTCGCGGACGGTTCGCCCGTGCCGGCCCCGTCGAGTCAAGCGGCGTACGTCGAGATTCCCGCGTAACGGCACTGTGTACCGATACGCATCGCCGGTCGCGCGCATGCAGGCGCGTTTGTTGTCCCAGAAGGCGCTCGTCGAGGGCGCGTAGACGGCCCATAGAAGCGATCTGAATCGCCAAACGGCTCGTCCATTGGTGCAATGGTTCAGAGGGCGCGCGCCCAGTAGCATCTGCCGCTACCGCCTGCGAAGGCGGTGTCGAACCCGATGCAGGTGTCGGCCGCACGCGGACCGCTCCAGTTGCGATCTATACCACTAAGTGGCATAATCGCTCGGCCCGATGAGGAGAGTCTTCAAGACCCGCTTCTTTGGTCGATGGGCCCGAAAGTCAGGCCTGTCGGATCGTGCGCTGTGTCGCGCGCTGCAAGAGATGGCCAGCGGCCTGATCGATGCCGACCTCGGGGGCGGTCTCGTCAAGAAGCGGATCCAGCTGGCCGGGCGCGGCAAGCGGGGCGGGGCCAGGACGCTCGTGGCTACCGACAAGGCCTGTCGCTGGTTCTTCCTGTTCGGATTCGGGAAGAACGAGCGGTCGGACGTGAGCAGCGACGAGCTCGAAGCGCTGCGCGAACTCGCTGCCGATCTGCTGGCCAGGACCGCAACGCAGCTCGATGAAGCGGTCGCTGATGGGGCCTTGCAGGAGATATGCCGTGGTGACCAAGCGAAAACCGAAGAGCCGGATACTCGAGGCTGTTCATGAAACCGCCAGCGACCTGCATCGCCTGCGTTTCATCGACAAGCGCAAGATGCAGGCGTACGACGCGCTGTGCCTGTCGCCGGTGCCCGAATACGACGCAGCAAGGATCCGCGAGCTGCGCGAGAGCCTGCGTCTGAGTCAGTCGGTTCTGGCGGCACTGCTCAACACCAGCGTCTCCACGGTTCGCAAATGGGAGATCGGCGACAAGAAGCCGAGCGGACCTTCGTCGAAGCTGCTCGATCTCATCGAACGCAAGGGGCTCGAAGCGGTGCTGTGAAGTGCCCCCACCGGGCCCGATCGGCAAGCGCGCCCTGCACCTCGCCGATCAGCCGGCGCGAAACCATGGCGGTGCGCAGCGCCTGCGCGTTCGGCAGCCCGGCTTCGTCGGCGCGCACTGCTCGGCCGTCGAGCCACACCGAAACGGCGGCCGGGTGCGCGCCGCCCGGCTCGTAGCGCAACTCCACGCGTGCGTCGCGCCGCGCCTGCTTCGCCGCGCGCAGTGCCAGTTTGCGCGCCAGCACGCCCCCGGCGCGGTCCACCTTGTTGAAGTCCTTCCCCGACCAGGCGCCGCCGCCGATCGGCACCGTCGGTCCGTAGGCATCGATCACGAGTTTCTTTCCGGTCGTGCCGTTGTCGCCGTTGGGCCCGCCGGCGACGAACATGCCGGCGCCGTTCAGCGCGATCTCGGGCATCTCCTTGCCGGCGCAGGCGCGCGCGACCGCTTCCTCGGCGATGCGCCGCAGCGCCAGCCAGTCCGAGCCCACGTGATGGTTCAGCGAGATCGACACGCGCTGCGGCTGCCACTTGCGCCCGTCGGTGCGCACCTGTGCGAGCACCTTGCCGTCGGGCCCGATCTGTCCCGCGCCGCGCTGCGCCCTGAGCCGGAACAGCTCGCGGCCGATCCGGTTGGCGAGCCAGTGCGCCGGCGGCAGCTGGTTCGTCGCGGCCATCGTGTTCGCATAGCCCACGCAGATCGCCTGGTCGTCGGAGAGGTGGCGCTGCTCGCGCTCGCCGGGCTCGAATTCGCCGAAGCACAGCGCGGTGTCGATGCGCAGGCTCTCGGGGTGCGGACCCCAGAGGTGGCCTGCGGCGTCCTCGCCGTAGCCGGCCTCGGCATAGCTGCGGCGCACCAGCGCCGCGATGTCGAGCGCATCGAGCACCGAGCGGTGCGCGGCGATGCGTCCGGTGACGAAGACGCGATCGAACACGCAGGCGATCTCCACGCCGCACTGGCCGAGCGCGTCGCCGCGCATCACGTGTTCGACGATCGCGTCGGCGGCGGCATCGCAGAGCTTGTCGGGATGCCCGGGCAGCACGAACTCGGCGGACTCGGTCCAGGCCGGGTCGGTGTCGCCGGGAGCGATGGGTGTCTCGATGGTCGATCTCATGTCGGTGTCCTCGTGGATGTCGATGTGTCGTTGTGGATGTCGATGCGGTTGCCGATTCCCGCGCGCTTCAGGCCGGCAGGCGCAGCACCGGCGCGCCGATCGCTTCGGCGAAGCGGCCGCTGCCCGCGTGCGTGATCGCCGCGACCAGGCGCACGCGGCGGCGCTCGAGCTCCGCACGGTGGTCGTGCGGCACCGCGCCCACCCAGCCGTCGGTGACGACCAGCGCGCGCTTCGCGCCGGATGCAAGCAGGTGCCTGGTGACCGCGTCGATGTCGGTGCCGCCGGTGCCGAGCCGCACGCCGGCGCGCAACTGCGCGTGCGTGAGCGCGCCGATCGCGGTCGAGAACCCCCAGACGACCGGCTCGACCAGGTCGGCGCAGCTCATCAGCGCCGCATAGAGCGCGGGCAGCACCTGGTCCATCGAGCCCGAGACGTCGAGGTAGACGCGCACGCGCTCGACCGGACTGCGCTGGCGTGCGATCGATTCGCCCGCCACGAGCAGCGGCTCGGCGCCGAGCAGGCGCTGGAGCGCGGCGCGGCGGTCGTGGCCGGCGTCGAACGGCGCGAGCGTCGGCGTTTGGCTCGCGTGGATGCGCTGTGCGAGACCGTGGCCCGCGCGGCCGGCGGCGCGCGCGATCGCCTGGCGCAGTACGCGCACCGTCCGCGCGCGGCGCACGCCCGGCGGCAGATGCTCCTCGCGCATCTCGGCGCCCTGGTCGCGGCCGCTGCGACGCGCGAGCATCGGCCAGCGCGCGACGATGTCGCGCACTTCGCGCAGCGCCTCGGGGTGCAACGACGCATCGGGTCCGTCGTGATTGCCGAGCAGCGGCGTGCCTTCGACCGCCAGTCCGGTGCCGGTGCGCGCGAGCAGGCGGTACAGCTCCTCGGTGGTCACCGATTCGTCGCTGTAGAGCCGCCAGTGCGTGTGCGACAGCGCGTCGCACGCGCCGGTGGGCGGGCGGCTGCCGCCGGCGCGCTTCGGACGCCAGCCGGCGGGCGGGGCGAGCAGTCGCGCCGGGCCTTCGACGCCGTCGACGAACTGCGCGAAGAAGCCGGTGTGGCGCGGCTCGGGGAACAGCCGGCACAGCTGCGCGTTGATCAGGCAGTCGAAGGCCCAGTTCTGCGCCGGCGTCACGCGCGGGTAGAGCCGCGTGTGGCCGAGCAGCACGTGGTAGAGCTCGTGCAGCACCAGCATCGCCAGGTGCTCGTCGGTGCGGCAATGGCGCGCGACGAACGCCGGGTTCACCAGAAGCCGCGAGCGCGTGCCCGTGCTCACGCAGGCGGTGGGCACCTGCGCCGACGCCTCGATCGACAGCAGCGAGAGCAGCTTGCCGAACGCCTGGTGGGTGACCGGCACGCAGGCGTAGATGCGGTCGCGCAACTGGCGCACGATGCGCTCGCGCGCAATGGCGGTATCGGTGTCGTCGACGGCGGTCATGCCGGATCTCCGGTGTCGGCGCTGGCGGACGCCGGGGCGCCGAGCGGCAGGTAGTAGTCGAAGTCGGTCGAGTCGACGCAGCTGCCCGGCGCGCCGCCGAGGAACAGCCCGGCGCTCGGCGTGCGCGAACGCACGAACAGGCCGCCCGCGGTGCCCGCGAGCAGCCGCAGCGCGGCGAGCGGCTCGAGGCGGCACGCTGCGGCGCGTGCGCGCGACTTCGCCGGACGTGCGAGCAGCAGCGGCGGCAAGTCCATCGGCCCGAGCGCCTCGATGCGATCGAGGAATTCGTCGTGCAGTGCGGCCGTCGACAAGGCCTCGCAGGAGCGGCGCGCAGCGTCGAGCGCCTCGGGCGCCGCGCAGCCCGCGCGCAACAGCGCGACCGCGTCGAGCAGGTCGATCGGCACGCTCGAGCCGATGCCTCGCGCGATGTCGCGGCCGCAGGGCCGGTGCGCGCATCCGTCGTGCAGCAAGCCGACGAGGTGCACGCGCGCGAACAGCACGCCGCTCGGGCCCGAGGCGCGGGCGGCGCGCTGGCCGTTGCGGGGGCGCGGCGTGCGCCAGCGCGAGTCGCCAGCCGTGTGCAGCGGCCGCAGGTCGATCACGCTGCGCGGCGGCACCGACATGTTGTGCAGCGCTGCCGTGCAGCGTGCTGCGGAATCCCGCGCGTTCATGCCGCGAGCTTCGCCTGTGCCGCGGCGGGCCGTCGCCTGCGGGGCGGCACCGCGCGCGGCTCTCGCGCGGACCTGGCCGGCGGCGCGAAGAGCCGTGCAAGCTTCGCGTCGCGCGCGATCACCGCGGCTGCGTCGAACGCCGCGTTCTCCACCGCGAACAGCGTGTAGAGCAGGTTGCCGAGCGAGGCCTGGCGCTCGTCGGCCGGGTCGAGCTTCACGATCGCCGCGAGCATTGCGTTGAAGCGCGTGAGCTCGGCGTGCGTGAGCTGCAGGCGGTGCGCCGGGTCGCGCTCGAAGTCGAGAATGCGGCCCAGCGGCGCGGCCAGCATCTCGAGCGTCGGCGCATTCACCGCGTCGCGCTCGGCCAGGCGCGGCAACAGGTGGCGCGCGAGCAGGTAGCGGCCGGGAAGGTCCTGCGCGGCGAACGCGTCGGCCACCAGCGCCGAGAATGCGGTGCGCGACAGCGCGCCCTCGGGCAATGCGAGTGCGAGCGCTACGCGACGCAGCGGGTCGGGCTCGCCGCGCAGCCGCGCGAGCGGCGAGTCGAGCGGCTCCCCGGCCAGTTCGACCGCGTGGCGGTGCAGCGCGAGCAGCGCCGACTCGGCTGGCGCGCGCCCCTGCGCGCGCTGGGGCAGGCCCCAGCGGAGCGCCTCGAGCGCGGAGTCCGCGATGTCGGCGGCGTCGCGGCCCGCGGCCGCGAGCACCTCGCGTGCCGCGTGAACGAAGTGCGTCGACCGGCGCAGCATCGCGGCGCGGCGCCCCGAGATCGCGAGCTTCGCTTCGGTGAGCGGCGCGACCAGCGCGTCGACGTAACCGGTGACCCAGGCGTCGAACCACTCGACCGACAGCGCAACGCGCTCGCGCGTGGCGGCGACCAGCGCGGGCAGGCCGTCGTCGCCAGCAGGCGATGCGTCGCCGCCCGCCGGCGCGTCGTCGCCGTGCGCGATCAGCAGCCTGCGTTCGGCGGGCTCGAGTTCCGCGAGCGACGGCAGCGCCACCACGAACGCGAAGCGGTCGGCGAGCGCGGGATCGAGCGGCTGCGAGCCCAGATACGCGTCGTCGGGATCGCCCGCGTCGTCGAATGCGGCCGGCGGGTTCATCGCGGCCCAGCGGTAGCGCAGCGATTCGAGCGTCACGCCCATCGCGCGCCGCTCGTGCACGATCGAGAACAGCTTGTTCTGCACTTCGGGACGGCAGCGCGAGATCTCGTCGAGGAACACCGACTGCGCGCCCCACAGCGTGGCGGGCGTGCGCAGGTACTGCAGGCCGTCGCGCGCTTCGTTGGGCACGGGGAAGCCGAGCAGGTCGTCGAACGACACCAGGCTCGCGTTGTAGTGCCGGTGATCGAGCTTCAGAGCGGCGGCCGCGCGGTTGAGCAGCGCCGACTTCGCGCTGCCGTGCGGACCGATCAGCAGCATCGGCGCTTCCGAGGCCAGCGCCGCGAGCACGATTGCGTCGAGGTGGTCCAGCCCGTACAGGCCGAGTGCGCGCAGCGGGCGCGCGACGCGCGGCGCTTCGGCCGCGCGGGTCTTCGTTGGCATGACTGCCGCTCCTTTTTAGCGGATTCGGCGAAGCGCCCGGGACCGCAAGCTGGATCAAATCCCCCGGACCCGTGACGTGGGTCAGGCGTTGCAGCCGGACAGGCGCCCGGCGGCGAATCGATCAGGAGTCGTGCTCCACGACCGGCGCCGTTGCAGTTGGAGAAGTTGCTGTGCCCTGCGTGGAGAGCGTCATGACGTCGCCCGTTTGGTTGCCGTTGTCGTGGCCGCATCCGCTTTCGCGAGCCACCTTGCCCGGGGAGGCAGGTTGGCAGGGGAATCCCCTTCGTGATGCGAGGCTCGATTATCGCCGATCGCGCGGCCGCGCTCAAGTACGGCGCCGACCACCGCAAGCAGGTCGATCCGACGATGTCCAACGCGCCCAGAACGGAACAGGTCGCGGCCTGGACCGAGATG
>WBZO01002011.1_pt1 | contig 28447 bp, 28 predicted proteins | sample 5204261 | NCBI WGS metagenome assembly WBZO01 (sample SAMN12412400, study PRJNA552823) | activated sludge metagenome | isolation source: activated sludge from anammox sidestream of wastewater treatment plant... | place: USA: North Carolina | collected 2017-09
GCGCCCGAGGTGGACTCGGCCGTCGATGACGAGGCCGCCGCCGCACCCGGTCCCCAGGATCACGCCGAACACGACGCGGCTGCCACGCCCGGCGCCGAGCAGCGCCTCGGCGAGCGCGAAGCAGTTTGCGTCGTTCAAGAGCGCGAGATCGCGCCCCAGCCGCGCGCGCAGGTCGCGCCCGAGGGGCCTCCCGTTCAGGCAGGTCGTGTTGGAGTTCTTGAGCAGGCCGGTGCGGTGCGACACCGCGCCCGGCGTGCCGATCCCCAGCGCGTGCGGCGCGTCGCCCGCGTGCGCGCACATCCGCCGGTACACGCGCGCGACGCCCGCGAGCACCGCCTCGTAGCTGGAGGGATCGGTCGGGACGCGCTCGCGGAAGCGCTCGCGCCCGTCGCCGTCCAGGATCGCGCCCTCGGTCTTGGTGCCGCCGAGGTCGATCCCGAACCTCAGCATCGGCTCAGGCCGCCTTCGTCGGTCGCCGCAGGTACTGGCCGCGCGCCGGGCCGACGACGTTCGCCCCGTCGTAGATCACCTGCCCGCGGAGGATCGTCGTCTTCACGCGCCCCGACAGCTCCATGCCCTCGAAGGGCGTGTAGCCCTGCCTCGACGCCGACTCCGCGGCGCGCACCACGAACGACTCCTGCGGGTCGACCAGCACGAGGTCGGCGTCGTAGCCGGGGGCGATGTCGCCCTTGCTCCCCAGCCCGTAGCGCTGCGCGGGGTTCCAGCACAGGAGCTCGGCCATGTGGTTGTACGACATGCCGCGCTTCGACCCCTCGGAGAGCACGCCCGACAGCAGGTACTCGGTACCGCCGAAGCCCGACTTCGCCAGCCAGATGTTGCGCGGGAACTTGGCGCTGTACTTCTGCTCGGCGTCGCAGCAGGCGTGGTCGCTCACGATCCAGTCGACGTCGCGGTCGAGCACGGCCTCCCACAGCGCCTCGACGTCCGCGCGCGGGCGGATCGGCGGGTTCACCTTGGCGAGAACGCCGCACGCGCAGTCGGCGTCGAGCAGCAGGTGGCCGACGGTGACCTCGCGCTTGAAGCTGATGTGCGGGAAGGTGTCCTGCATCATCAGCGCGGCGTCGATCGCCTTCTTCGACGACAGGTGCAGCAGGTTGATGTTGACGCAGTTCGTCTCGTAGGCGAGGTAGGACGCGATCCAGATCGCCAGCCCCTCGGAGTGCGGCGGGCGCGCCGCGCTGTACGCGCGCAGGCCGTCGAGCCGGCCTTCCCGCTCGACGATCTTCGTGTACGCGTTCAGGATGTCGGCCAGCTCGCAGTGCAGGCTCACGCTGATGCGGTCGGCGTGCTCGGGATGCCGCTCCATCATGCGGCGCGCCGCGCGCATGATGAACTCGAAGTGCGCGATGTCGTAGCGCTCCTCCGGCCCGATCATCAGGAAGCGGTTCTGGCTGTCGGACTTGCCGTGCAGCCCGTAGCCGCCGTAGAACATGAAGATCTTGAACGACGGCACGCCCCAGTCGGTGAGCAGCGCGTCCATCTCGTCGACGTGCCCCGCCTCGATCGGCGCGACGTGGAAGCCGTAGTCCACCCAGTAGTTCCCCTGCGCGAGCCGCAGCAGCTCGGGCATGAACTCGCGGTACGGGCCGCCGCGGTTCAGGTAGTACTGGCCGGTGCGCGTATAGGTGAGGCTCGCCGTCACCCCGCCCATCGCCGCCGCCTTGCTCTCGCTCACGGCGTCGTCGGCCATCGGCCGGTAGATGCCCACGTGCATGTGCGCGTCCACGAGGCCGGGGAAGGCGAGCCGGTTCTTCCCGTCCATCACCTCGGCCGCCTCGTCCGGGCAGATGTCGGGCGCGAGCCGCGCGAACCGGCCGTCCTTGATGCCGACGTCGAGCAGATCCACCGCGCTGCGGTGGGGGCGCACGACGCGCACGTTCCGGACCAGGAGATCGAGCGGCTGGGTCATCGGCAGCTCCGTGGGATCGCCCGCCCCGCGCGACGGCTCAGCCCGGCAGCCGCGCCGCGAGCGAGGGGGCGGCGCGCGCGAGGTCGGCGCCCGGACGCCCGCCGAGCACCTCGAGCACGCGCCACGCGCTGCACAGGTTGGCGGAGAGAAGCGGGATCTCGAAGTCGGCCGCAACGGTGGCGATCGCGTCGAGCGAGCGCATGCCGGTGCCGGTCACCAGGATCGCGTCGGCGCCCTTCGGGTCCACCCGCCTGAGGCTGGCGACCACTTCCCGCGTCGCGACGTGGTAGGCGCGGAACGATTTTTCGTCGATCGCGACGACCTGGGTGAGGCGTACGCCGCCGCCCTCGAAGTAGGCGCGCGCGCGCGCGGTCAGCCAGGCCGGGTAGGGGGAAACCAGCGCGATCGCGCCGGCCTGCAGCGTGCGCAGCGTGTCGAGCATCGCCAGGCTGGCGGTCACCACCGGGGCGCCGGCGTCCCGGGCGAGGCGCTCGCAGAGCGCGCGATCGCCCGCTTCGCCGAGCGCGTAGCTCGGCCCGGTCACCGCGACCACCAGCGCGTCGAGGGCGAGCGACCCGAAGCTCTTTGCCGCGGCCGGGAAGTGCGCGGCGTAACCGTCCATGCGCGCGCGCAGGTCGCCGGGCAGGACCGGCAGCCGCGTCGCGTACATGCCGCACTCGGGCGGCAGCAAGCGGCGCATCTCCGGCTCGACGGTCGGGTTCGCCGGGGGGACGACGACGCCCACGCGCTTGGGCGGGTCGCTCGGTTTCATGTGCGTACTTGCCTCAAAGGGCAGGCTTTCTTGTGCGGTCGCCGCCTGGGGGTCGCCAGGAACCGGATTCTGTACCGGGCGGGGCGGCGACGCCAGCCTCGGGCGGCGCCCCCCGCCGAGTTCCGCACGCGCTGGACCCGGCGTGCGCGGGCGCTTACCCACGTCGCGCGTCGCGTTGAAGCCGGCCGTGATTGAGAGTATGGTCCGGGGCCTGACATGGGGGTCCTGCCGCGCGGCGCGGCGGGTGAGAAAGTCCCTTCGAACCTGATCCGGGTAATTCCGGCGTAGGAAAATGTCGCGCAAGTCCACGATTCCCAACGTCCTCAGCATCGCCGGCGTCGACCCCTCGGGTGGCGCGGGGGTGCTCGCGGACCTCAAGGCCTTCTCCGCGCTCGGCGCGTACGGCTGCGGCGCGATCGCCGCGCTCACCGCCCAGAACACGCGGGCGGTGACCGGCATCCACGAGGTGCCGCCGGCGTTCCTGCAGCGCCAGCTCGACACGCTGTTCGAGGACGTCCGCATCGACGCGGTCAAGATCGGCATGCTCGCCGCGCCCGCGCTGATCGACGTCGTGGCCGCGGCGCTCGCGCGGTACCGTCCGCGCTTCGTCGTCCTCGACCCGGTGATGGTCGCCAAGAGCGGAGACCGCCTGCTGCGCGCGGACGCGGTCGACGCGCTCAAGCGCGCGCTCCTGCCGCTCGCCACCGTCCTGACCCCGAACCTGCCGGAGGCCGGCGACCTGCTCGGTCGGCCCGTCCAGGACTCGCCGGCAGCGCTGCGCGCGGCCGCCGCGGCGCTGCGCGCGCTCGGCCCGCGCTGGGTGCTCGTCAAGGGCGGGCACGGGGCGGGCGACACGCTCGTCGACGTGCTGTACGACGGCAGCCGGCACGTCGAGCTGCCCGCGCAGCGCATTCCCACGCGCAACACGCACGGGACCGGGTGCACGCTGTCGTCGGCGATCGCGGCGCTCCTGCCGCAGCGACCGACGGTCGAAGCCGCCGTTCGCGACGCGCGCAGTTACGTGCTCGCGGCGATCGGCCGCGCGGACGAGCTCGCGGTCGGCGGCGGGCACGGCCCGCTGCACCACTTCCACGCCCTCTGGCCCCGCATGGAGACCCACGCATGAACGCCCGCCAGAAATTCGTCGCTACCGAGGCCCGCGTCGACGACGCGGCGCTCCAGCCGCTGCCTTGCTCGCGCAAGGTGCACGTCCAGGGGTCGCGTCCCGACCTGCGCGTGCCGATGCGCGAGATCGCGCAGTCCGACACGCCGGCGTCTTTCGGCGCGGAGCCGAACCCGCCGCTCTGCGTCTACGACACGTCCGGCCCGTACACCGACCCGGCGGCGCGCATCGACATCCGGGCGGGTCTCGCGCCGCTGCGCGCCGCCTGGATCGAGGAGCGCGCCGACACCGAAGTGCTGGACGGCCCCACCTCGGCGTACGGCCGCAGCCGCCTCGCCGATCCGCAGCTCGCGTCGATGCGCTTCGACCTCAAGCGCAAGCCGCGCCGCGCGCTCGCCGGGCGCGCCGTCACGCAGCTGCACTACGCGCGCCGCGGGATGGTCACGCCCGAGATGGAGTTCGTCGCGATCCGCGAGAGCCTGCGCCGGCGCGAGTACCTGGAGTCGCTGCGCGCGAGCGGCCCCGGCGGCGCGAAGCTCGCCGCGATGATGGCGCGGCAGCACCGCGGCGAGTCGTTCGGCGCCGCCCTGCCCGACGAGATCACGCCGGAGTTCGTGCGCAGCGAGGTCGCGCGCGGCCGCGCGATCATCCCGGCGAACGTCAACCACCCGGAGACCGAGCCGATGATCATCGGCCGCAACTTCCTGGTGAAGGTCAACGCCAACATCGGCAACTCCGCGCTCACCTCCTCGATCGGCGAGGAGGTCGAGAAGATGACCTGGTCGATCCGCTGGGGCGGCGACACGGTGATGGACCTCTCGACCGGCAAGCACATCCACGAGACGCGCGAGTGGATCATCCGGAACAGCCCGGTGCCGATCGGCACCGTGCCGATCTACCAGGCGCTCGAGAAGGTGGACGGCAAGGCGGAGGAGCTCACCTGGGAGATCTTCCGCGACACGCTCGTCGAGCAGGCCGAGCAGGGCGTCGACTACTTCACCATCCACGCCGGCGTGCGCCTGCCGTTCATCCCGCTCACCGCGCAGCGCATGACCGGCATCGTCTCGCGCGGCGGCTCGATCGTCGCCAAGTGGTGCCTCGCGCACCACCGCGAGAGCTTCCTCTACACCCACTTCGAGGACATCTGCGCGATCATGAAGGCGTACGACGTCGCCTTCTCGCTCGGCGACGGGCTGCGTCCCGGCTCGATCTACGACGCCAACGACGAGGCGCAGCTCGCCGAGCTGCGCACGCTCGGCGAGCTCACGAAGATCGCGTGGCGGCACGACTGCCAGGTGATGATCGAGGGGCCGGGCCACGTCCCGATGCAGCTCATCAAGGAGAACATGGACCTCGAGCTCCGCGACTGCCACGAGGCGCCGTTCTACACCCTCGGACCGCTCACGACCGACATCGCGCCGGGCTACGACCACATCACCAGCGCGATCGGCGCGGCGCAGATCGGCTGGTACGGCACCGCGATGCTGTGCTACGTCACGCCCAAGGAGCACCTCGGGCTGCCGAACAAGAAGGACGTGAAGGACGGCATCATCGCCTACAAGATCGCCGCGCACGCGGCCGACCTCGCGAAGGGGCACCCGGGCGCGCAGATGCGCGACAATGCGCTCTCCAAGGCGCGGTTCGAGTTCCGCTGGGCCGACCAGTTCAACCTCGGCCTCGACCCGGACACGGCGCAGGAGTTCCACGACGAGACGCTGCCCCAGGCGGGGGCGAAGCTCGCGCACTTCTGCTCGATGTGCGGGCCGCACTTCTGCTCGATGAAGATCACGCAGGACGTGCGCGAGTTCGCGGCGCGGCAGGGCGTCTCCGAGGGCGACGCCGTGGCGCAGGGCATGGCGGAGAAGGCGAAGGAGTTCGTCGCGCAGGGCGGCGAGATCTACCGGCGGGCGTGAGCGCGCCCGCGCCCATCATGAGGTGCGTGTAGGGTTCGAGGGTCAACGGCGAAGGAGGCGGGCAATGGGCATTCTGGACGATCTTCTGGCGAGCGCGGCGGGCCAAGGCGGCGCGGGGGGCCTGGGCGGGCTGGGCGGCGGCGCTGCGCAACGGGCGCCGAGCCCGGCCCCGTCGCAGGCGCCGTCGGGCGGCGGCATGAGCAGCGTCCTGATGGCGCTGCTGCCGGTGGTGCTCTCGATGCTCGCGAGCCGGGGCGGCGGCGCGCCGCAGAGCGGGATGGGGGGCGGGGGGCTCGGCGACATCCTGGGCCAGGTGCTCGGCGGTGGCGGTCAGCCGCGCGGCGGCGGAGGCGGGCTGGGCGACATTCTGGGCGGCATGCTGGGCGCCGGTGGGGGAGGCAGCGGGGCCGGCGGGATGGGCGGGCTCGGCGGTCTCCTCGAACAGATGGCGCGGGCGGGATACGGCGACCAGGCGCGCTCCTGGGTCGGGACCGGCCAGAATGAGCCGATCACCCCCGCTGCGCTCGAGCAGATCTTCGGGCGCGGCGGCCTCTCCGAGATCGCGCGGCAGGCGGGCGTGAGCGAGGCGGACGCCTCGCGCGGCTTGTCCGAGCTCCTCCCCGAGGTGGTGGACCACTTCACCCCCGGCGGGCAGATGCCCGACCTGGACCAGCTCGCGGCGAGCGTGAGCGATCTTTCGCGGCGGCTCGGGCGCGCCTGACCCGACCGCCCGGCCGTCGGACGTGCTTCCGGCCCTGTCCTTCCTGGAGACGCGGGTTCTCGGGGTCCTGGTCGAGAAGGAGCGGACGGTGCCGGACACCTATCCGCTCTCGCTCAACGCGCTGACCCTCGGCTGCAACCAGAAGAACAACCGGCACCCGGTGTCGCAGGCGACCGAGGCCGAGGTGCAGGCCGCGGTCGACGCCCTGCGGCCGCTCGCGCTCGTGATCGAATCGAGCGGCTCGCGCGTGATGCGCTACGCCCACAACCTCGAGCGGGGGCTGGGCGTGTCCGCACCGGCGGTCGCCCTGCTGGCGGCCCTCATGCTGCGCGGACCGCAGACGCCCGGGGAGCTGCGCATCGCGACCGAGCGCCTGCACCGCTTCGCCGATCCGGGCGCGGTCGAGGCGGCGCTGCGCGGGCTCGCCGCGCGCGCCGAGGGCGGCGCGCTCGTCGCGCAGCTGCCGCGCGCCCCCGGGGCCCGCGAGGCGCGCTGGGCGCACGCCCTGTCGGGCCCGGTGGAGGCAGCGCCCGAGGCGCTGCCGGCCGCGGTCCCGGCGTCGCCGAGCGCGGGTCCGGCGTTGGCTGCCGAGCTCGCGTCGCTCCGGGCCGACGTGACTCGCCTCCAGCGCGAGACGGCGGACCTCCGCGCGCTGGTCGCGCGCCTCGCGGGCGATTCCGCCGCGCCTCGGTAGCCGCCGTCGTTGCGCGGGCGCGCGGCATTCGTCCGCGCGCGTTCACAATTCTTCACACTCCGTCATCTGCCTGCCACCTAGACTCGTAACCATTGCAAGGGTTGACGCGTTATATCGACGAATTGGCATGGAACCTTGCAGCGGGCAGATGATGGCGATCGACGACAGCCGGCTCCACGAATGGGCCGAGTTCAACCTTCCGGCCGAACTGCTCGGTCCGCGGGCGGTGCTGTCGCCCCTCGCGCGCCGGGTGCTCGCGGCGCCGCCCGCCCGGGAGGCGCGCGAAGCGGTCGCCGGCGACGCGCCGCGCGCGACGCTTCCGAACCTCGGCGTGCTGCTCATGCCGCGGTTCGGCCTCAACACCCTCCCGAAGTCCTGAGCGTCGCCTGCCCGGCGGCGTCTTCCGGCCGGTCGGCCGCGCAGAGCCCCGTCGTCGCCAGCCAGAGCACGACGGCATTCAGGCCGTGCCAGAAGGCGTGGGTGCCGAGCGGCCACGCCGGGCACCAGGCAAGGTCGACCGTCCGGAATCCCAGCGCTACCGCGAAGAGTCCGGCGGCGGCGGCGAGCCGCGCCGCCGCCGCGTGCCCCCGCCCCCGCGCCCAGACCGCCAGCACGACGAGGGCGAGGAGCGGGGGAAGGTAATCGGTCGAACCGTTGAGCGTGCCGGGCGGAAAGGGCGCCGTGAGCCCCTTTGCGGCGAGCCAGTACGCGGCGAGCCCGCCGACGGTCGCGACCCGGCCCCAGCCGGCCACGCGCGCGAGGAAGCGGGCGAGAAACGCGTAGATGAAGCCGAGGATGAAGAGCACGTCGAGCCACGCGGCCCACACCGTCGCGAACGTGTGGAAGAGGAAGCTGCCCGCGCCGACCAGGGCGACGAGCGCGGCGAGGAGCCGCGCGTCGAACGGCGCCCCGCCCTCCGGCGCGCGCGCGTGACGCAGGATCAGGGCGGCCGCGACCAGGAAGGCCGCGTTCGAGGCGGCGTTGAGCGGCTCCGACCAGAGACCGGGGTCGGTGCGCTCGCAGTAGAGATCGACGCTGCGCCGGAGATCCACGGCGCGATTGTCGCAGCGCGCCGGCCGCGCGGGGACGGCAGGCTACAATCGCGCCGCTGATGGATTACCTCGCGCTCCTCAAGGCGCTCGTTCTCGGCGTCGTCGAAGGCCTCACCGAGTTCCTGCCCGTCTCCAGCACCGGCCACCTCATCCTCGCCGGCGACCTGCTCGGGTTCAACGACGAGAAGGGCAAGATCTTCGAGCTCGTCATCCAGACCGGCGCGATGCTCGCCGTGGTCTGGGAGTACCGCGCGAAGTTCGCGCACGTCCTCGCGCGCATGCTCACCGAGCCGGCCGCGCGGCGCTTCGTCGCGAACCTCGTCGTGGCGTTCGTCCCGGCGGCGGTCCTCGGTCTCGCGTTGGGCAAGCACATCAAGGGCGCGCTCTTCAAGCCGGTCCCGGTCGCGATCGCGTTCGTCGTGGGGGCGTTCGTCATCCTGTGGGCCGAGCGGCGCGACCACCGCGTGCGCGTCGGGAGCGTCGACGAGATGAGCTGGCTCGATGCGCTCAAGGTCGGCTGCGCGCAGTGCTTCGCGCTCGTTCCCGGCACCTCGCGCTCGGGCGCGACGATCATCGGCGGGATGCTGTTCGGGCTGTCGCGGCGCGCGGCGACCGAGTTCTCGTTCTTCCTCGCGGTGCCGACCCTGATCGCCGCCGGCGCGTACGACTTCTGGAAGAACCGGGCGCTCTTCGACGTGCACGACCTCGGGATCCTCGGCGTGGGCCTGGTGACCGCGTTCGTCTCCGCGTTCCTGTGCATCCGCTGGCTGCTGCGCTACATCGCGTCCCACGACTTCACGCTCTTCGCCTGGTACCGGATCGCGTTCGGCGCGATCGTGCTGCTGACCGCCTACGCCGGGATCGTCGACTGGAGCCAGGGATGACCCGGCTCGAGGTCCGTCACAACCCGGAGGCGCGCCGCTTCGAGGCCTGCGTCGACGGCGCGCTCTGCCGCGCGGACTACCGGATGGCGGGCGACGTGATGCACATCGTGCACACCGAGGTGCCGCGCCGGTTCGAGGGGCGGGGTCTCGCCGGGCAGGTGGTGCAGGCGGCGCTCGACTACGCGCGCGCGAACGGGCTCAGGGTCGTGCCGGTGTGCGGGTACGTGCGCGCCTACATGCGCCGGCACGCGGACACGCAGGACCTCCTCGCGGACGGGAAGCGCTCCTAGAACGCCGCGACGCCCCCGTCGCTGCGCGGGTCCGACCCGCCCTCGAGGTTGCCGTCCGCATGTCGCAGCACGCAGCCGGCGTGCCCCATCGTCTCGTCGAAGTCCCCGAGCACGTCGACCTCGTGCCCGCGCGCCCGCAGGTCGGCGACGACCTCGGGGGCGAAGCGTCCCTCCAGCTTGAGCGACTCGGTGGCCTGGCCCCAGGTGCGGCCGAGCAGCCAGCGCGGCGCGGCGATCGCGGCGGCGGGGTTCATCCCGTGCACGAGCGTGCGCGTGAATACCGCGCTCTGCGTCTGCGGCTGGCCGTCGCCGCCCATGTTCCCGTAGACCATCGTGCGGCCGTCGCTCAGCAGCGCCATGGCGGGGTTGAGCGTGTGGAACGGCTTGCGGCGCGGCGCGAGCGCATTGAGCGCCCCCTCGCGCAGGCTGAACGAGCAGCCGCGGTTCTGCCAGCACACCCCGGTCGAGCCCAGCACCACGCCCGAGCCGAACTCGTGATAGACGCTCTGGATCATGCTCACCGCGCGCCCCGCGCCGTCGATCACGCCCATCCAGATCGTGTCGGCGGGACCCTTGCCCGCGCCCCAGGGCGCGGCGCGTCCGGGATCGATCTTCGCCGCGAGCGCGCTCACCTGGCCGGGCGCGAGGAAGCTCTGCGGATCGACGGTCATGTGCGCGGGGTCGGTGATGTACCGGTCGCGTATCCGGAACGCGCCCTTCACCGCCTCCACGCAGGCGTGCACGTAGTCGGCGCCGAGCGGATCGAGCCGCTCGATGCCGAGCCGGTCGAGCTGGCCGAGGATCAGCAGGCTCACCAGCCCCTGCGTCGGGGGCGGCATGTTGTACACCCGGCCGAGCGAGTGCTCGAGAACGAGGGGCGTGCGCCACTGCGCCCGGTGCGCCGCGAGGTCCGCGAGGCCCACCGGGGAGCCGGCGGCGGCCAGGTCCGCGGCGAGCGCGCGCGCGAGCTCCCCGCGATAGAAGTCGTCGAGCCCGGCCGCGGCGAGCCGCGCGAGCGTGGCCCCGAGGCGGGGCTGGACGAAGCGGGCGCCGGTCGCCGGCACCTGCCCGCCGGGCAGGAAAACCCCGGCGAAACCCGGCTGCGGTGCGAGCTCCGCGCGCCTGGTCGCCGTGTTGACGTGCTGGCTGCGCGTGACCGGGCTGCCCGCCTGCGCATGGTGGATCGCGTCGGCGAGCAGGCGCGAGAGCGGCAGCCGGCCGCCCATCTCCCGCGCCGCCTCGCACGCGAGCGCCCAGCCCGAGATGGAGCCGGCGACCGTGTTCGCCGCGACGCCGCCGCGAAAGGGGATCGCCGTGGCGATGCCGCGCTCGCGATACCAGCCGATCGACGCGGCCTGCGCCGCCGCGCCGCACGCGTCGATGCCGCGGACGTCGCGTCCCGGCACGTGCACCAGCCAGAACGAGTCGCCCCCGATCGAGTTCATGTGCGGGTACACCACCGCGATGGTCGCGGCCGCCGCGACCATCGCCTCGACCGCGTTGCCGCCCTCGCGCAGGACGGCGAGCGCCGACTGCGACGCGAGGGCGTGCGGGGCGACCGCCATGCCGCGCGTTCCGCGGATCGGATTGAGCATGCGTGCGCGTCCGGTGGAAGAGCGGCGGATTCTAGAAGCTTCGGGCCCGGCGGGGGAGCGCCGGCCGCGCGACGGTGGCGCTCAGCCTTGCACCCAGGGCAGTCCGGCGACCTTCCAGCCGCCGATCGTTCCCCGGTGGCCGTGCGCATCCTTGTCGCCTTCGAAGCCTTCGAGGACGTTGAACGCCTGCGTGTAGCCGAGCTCGCGGGCGAGGAGCGCGGTGTGGTGCGAGCGCCCGCCGCTCCGGCACAGGAACAGGACCGGTGCGGCCTTGTCCGGCACGCGCTCGAGGAGCTCGTGGGCGAAGGCGGCGTTGCGCCCGCCCCCCGGCCAGGTATTCCACTCGATGAAGACGGCTGCGGGGGGTCGCCCGACCCACTCCCACTCGGCCCGGGTGCGGACATCGACCAGCCGCGCAGCGGGGTCGTCGCGCAGGATCGCGAAAGCCTCCGCCGGTGTGACCGCACCAGCGTAGGGCAGGCGCAGGGCGGCGCCGCGCGCGCGCGCGCGAGCGAGGGCTTCGGCGATGGTACTCATGGGGCTGAATCGGGCGGGAACGGCTCGATCGAGTCTAGCCGCTTGGATCGCGCCGGCCAAGCGCGGCGCCGGGGTGCACCGCCAAGGCGCATAATCCCGGCGGTCTGCACCATTCTGGTGCAGTCAAAACGAAGATCGCGCGCCAAAGTGCTTTCAGGACAACGATCTAGCGCCATTTCGGTGCATGGCATGGATCTCGCAGCGAGCCGCCCGTTTTCCCGCGTTGGGTTTCTTTCCGTTTATTACCGTCGATAGGAGAAGAACACATGGCCACGACCGCGGCCGACGTCATGAAGCTGATCAAGGAGAAGGAAGTCAAGTTCGTCGACCTGCGCTTCACCGATACGCGCGGCAAGGAGCAGCACGTCTCCGTGCCGATCAAGCACTTCACGCTCGACAAGTTCGAGCACGGCCACGCCTTCGACGGCTCCTCGATCGCGGGGTGGAAGGGCATCGAAGCCTCGGACATGCTGCTCATGCCCGACCCGGTCTCGGCGCGCATGGACCCGTTCACCGACGAGCCGGTCCTCAACATCAACTGCGACGTGATCGAGCCCTCCGACATGAAGCCGTACAACCGCGATCCGCGCTCGATCGCGAAGAAGGCGGAGGCCTACCTCAAGTCCACCGGCCTCGGCGACACCGCCTATTTCGGCCCGGAGCCCGAGTTCTTCATCTTCGACGGCGTGACCTGGAACGTCGACATGTCCGGCTGCTCGGTGAAGATCAAGTCGGAGGAGGCGCCCTGGTCCTCGGGCCAGGAGTACGAGGGCGGCAACATGGGCCATCGCGCGGCGGTGAAGGGCGGCTACTTCCCGGTGCCGCCGGTCGACACGCTGCAGGACATCCGCAACGCGATGGTGCTCGCGCTCGAGCAGCAGGGCGTGGAAGTCGAGGTGCACCACCACGAGGTGGCCGCGCCGGGCCAGTGCGAGATCGGCACCATGTTCGCGCCGCTGGTGAAGCGCGCCGACTGGATGCAGATCCTCAAGTACACGGTGTGGATGACCGCCGCGTCCTACGGCAAGACCGCGACCTTCATGCCGAAGCCGGTGGTGGGGGACAACGGCTCGGGCATGCACGTCCACCAGTCGGTGTGGAAGGAGGGCAAGAACCTCTTCGCCGGCAACGGCTACGCGGGCCTGTCGGACTTCGCGCTGTACTACATCGGCGGCATCATCAAGCACGCGAAGGCGCTGAACGCCATCACCAACCCCGGCACCAACAGCTACAAGCGCCTGGTGCCGGGCTTCGAGGCGCCGATCAACCTCGCGTACTCGGCGCGCAACCGTTCGGCTGCGTGCCGCATCCCGTTCGTTTCGAGCGACAAGGCGCGGCGCGTCGAGGTGCGGTTCCCCGACCCGACGGCGAACCCGTACCTCGCCTTTGCGGCGATGCTGATGGCGGGGCTGGACGGCGTGCAGAACAAGATCCACCCCGGCGACCCGTTCGACAAGGACCTCTACCACCTGCCGCCCGAGGAGGCGAAGAAGGTCCCCAACGTCTGCTCGTCGCTCGACATGGCGCTCGAGCACTTCGACAAGGACCGCGAGTTCCTGACCCGCGGCGGGGTGTTCTCGAACGACGTGATCGACGCGTACATCGCGCTCAAGATGGACGAGGTCACGCGCTTCCGCATGACCACGCACCCGCTCGAGTTCGACATGTACTACAGCGCCTGAGGGGCGGGCCGCCCCGCTCGCCGGACGGGGGCCGGCGCCCCCGTCCTTTTTTCCCGATGCACAGCCCCGGAACGTTTCCCCCACGCCCCCGCGCCACCCCCGGCGCGGGGCGTGATATTTGGCTTGCGCCGACCGGGAAAGCCATTTGTAATCAGGAGGGTCATGGCCTAGACTTCATCTCCCACCTCCGCTCGGGTGACCGCCATGAGAACCGCCGCAGTCCTCGCTGCCACGCTCGCGCTGGCCCCGGTCGCCCATGCACAGGGGACCGTCTGGCGCTGCGCCGAGGCGGACGGTCGCCCGCACTACACGAACATCAAGAAGGACACCGAGGGCAAGAGCTGCGTGGTGGTGACCAAGGAGGTCTCGGTGGTCTCCGGGCTCGCGCGCGGCGCCACCCCGGCCGCGACGCGCGCGCCGGGCACGCAGGCCGCCACCGCGACGCCGCCCAACTTTCCGCGGGTGGACCGCGACACCCAGCGTGCCCGCGACGACAATCGCCGCAAGATCCTCGAGGACGAGCTCGCGACCGAGGAGAGGAGCCTCGTCGACGCGAAGGCGAAGCTCACCGAGCAGGAGTCGGTGCGCCACGGCGACGAGCGCAACTACCAGCGCGTCCTCGACCGCCTGAAGCCGTACCAGGAGGCGGTCGAGCTGCACGAGCGCAACGTCTCGGCCATCCGGCGCGAGCTCGCCAACCTGAAGTAGGCCTCCCGCCCCGCGCCGTCGGGCGCGGCCACCGCGCGCACGGGGACCCGCGCGCTTCCGGCACCTGCGCGCAAGGCGCCGGAGACGCCCGATGAGCGCGCCCGCGCTCGCCGGACTCGAGCTGCTCGCCACGGCTGTCCTCCTGCTCGACGCCGAGCTGCGCGTCGTCCACGCCAACCCGTCGGCCGAGAACCTGCTCGCCGCGAGCCGCCGCGCGCTCGCCGGGCAGGCGTTCTGCGCGCTGTTCACCGACGCGCAGGCGCTCGCGGCCAAGCTGCGGGAGGCGGCCGCGCGCAGCTGGGGCTTCTGGGACCAGGAGCTCACGCTCACGCGGCAGGGCGGCACGCCGCTCGCGCTCAACTGCCTCGTGACGCCCGCCGACGGCCCGCGCGAGTGCCGCCTGGCGGTCGAGCTGCGCGCCATCGACAAGCGCCGGCGCATCGAGCGCGAGGAGCGCGAGCTCTCGCACGCGTTCGCGAACCGCGAGCTGATCCGCAACCTCGCGCACGAGATCAAGAATCCGCTGGGCGGGCTGCGCGGGTCGGCGCAGCTGCTCGAGCGCGAGCTCGAGCGGCCGGAGCTGCGCGAGTACACCCAGGTCATCATCAAGGAGGCCGACCGCCTCCAGCTCCTGGTGGATCGCCTCCTCACGCCGCACCGCGCCCCGCACGTCGGGCCGGTGAACGTGCACGAGGTGTGCGACCGGGTGCGCAGTCTCATCCTCGCCGAGTTCCCCGCCGGGGTGCGCATCGAGCGCGACTTCGACGCGAGCCTCCCCGACCTCCACGCCGACCGCGAGCAGCTCGTCCAGGTGGTGCTCAACGTGGTCCGCAACGGCGCGCAGGCGGTGCTCGGCGCGCGCAAACGGGGCGACGACCCGCCCGGAACGATCACGCTGCGCACGCGGGTCGCCCGCTTCGTGACGATCGCGCGCCGCATGCACCGCCTGGCGCTCGAACTGCAGGTGATCGACGACGGTCCCGGGATCCCGCCCGAGCTGCGCGAGCGCGTGTTCTACCCGCTCGTGTCGGGCAGGGAGGGCGGCACCGGTCTCGGCCTCACCCTCGCGCAGGCCTACGTGCAGCAGCACGGCGGCTCGATCGAGTGCGAGAGCGCGCCCGGCCGCACCGTGTTCCGGATCCACTTTCCGCTCGACGCTACGAAGGCAGCCGCATGAAGCCCGTCTGGGTCATCGACGACGACCGCTCGATCCGCTGGGTGTTCGAGAAGGCGCTCGCCCGCGAGGGCATCCCGTGCAAGACGTTCGGCGTGGCGCAGGAGGCGCTCGCGGAGCTCGAGCGCGACGCGCCGCAGGTGCTGGTGTCCGACATCCGCATGCCGGGCACCTCCGGGCTCGAGCTGCTGCAGAACGTCAAGGCGAAGCACCCCGAGCTGCCGGTGATCATCATGACCGCCTACTCCGACCTCGAGAGCGCGGTCGCGGCCTTCCAGGGCGGGGCGTTCGAGTACCTGCCCAAGCCCTTCGACGTCGACCAGGCGGTCGAGCTCATCCGGCGCGCGGTGGGCGAGAGCCTGCGCGAGGCCGGCGCGGAGGAGAGCGCAGGCGCGTCGCCCGAGATCCTCGGCCAGGCCCCCGCGATGCAGGAGGTGTTCCGCGCGATCGGGCGGCTGTCGGCTTCGAGCGCGACCGTGCTGATCACCGGCGAGTCGGGATCGGGCAAGGAGCTGGTGGCGCGCGCCCTGCATCGCCACAGTCCGCGCGCGGGGCAGCCGTTCGTCGCGATCAACACCGCGGCCATGCCCAAGGACCTGCTCGAGAGCGAGCTCTTCGGCCACGAGCGCGGGGCGTTCACCGGGGCGCAGGCGATGCGGCGCGGGCGCTTCGAGCAGGCCGAGGGCGGGACGCTCTTCCTGGACGAGATCGGCGACATGGCGAGCGACCTGCAGACGCGCCTGCTGCGCGTGCTCTCCGACGGGCAGTTCTACCGCGTCGGCGGCCACCAGCCGCTCAAGGCGAACGTCCGCGTGATCGCCGCGACCCACCAGGACCTCGAGGCGCGCGTGCGCGCGGGCACTTTCCGCGAGGATCTCTACCACCGCCTGAACGTCATCCGCCTGCGCCTGCCCAGCCTGCGCGAGCGGCGCGAGGACATTCCGCTCCTCGTGCGGCACTTCCTCGCCAAGAGCGCGCGCGAGCTCGGGGTCGAGGCCAAGCGGCTCACCGAGCGCGCGCTGCGCTACGTCGCCGCGCAGGCGTGGCCGGGCAACGTGCGCCAGCTCGAGAACGTGTGCCACTGGCTGACGGTGATGGCGCCGGCGCAGACCGTCGACGTGGGCGACCTTCCGCCCGAGCTGCGCGCCGCCGAGACGGACGCCGGCGCGGCGCACTGGACCGCGGCGCTGCGCAGCGCCGCCGAAGCGGCGCTCGCGCGCGGGGAGCCCCAGATCATGGACAGCCTGACGCGGGAGTTCGAGCGGACGCTGATCGCGAAGGCGCTCGAGCACACCGGCGGGCGGCGGATCGAGGCGGCGACCCTGCTCGGCATCGGCCGCAACACGATCACGCGCAAGATCGCGGAGCTCGGCCTCGACGAGAAGCCCGGTCGGGCGGTCGAGACGCCGGTGGAGTGAGCGGTCGGTCGTCCGCGTCCCGCCGTCAGGGGACCGCGGCCCAGGCGTCCAGGGCATCCTGGAGGCTGACCGGGCGCGGTCCCGCGGCGGCGAGCGCGGCGAGGCGCGGTGTGACGCTCGCGCTGAAGCGGCAGAGCGGGAGCTCGCGGGCGCCGGCCGGCGCCGCCTCCGCCCCGGTCTGCCGGGCGATCCAGCTGCCGTCGAAGACGATCGCGCCGCGCACCGCCCGGCGCTGGGCGACGAGCGCCGCGGCGGCGTGATCGAAGACCCGCCGGGTCGCCGGGAGGCCGCCCGCCAGCGCCTCCATCCAGCCGAGCCAGAACGAGACCGTCGCGACGTGAACCGGGGTGCGCGCATGGCGCGCCATCTGCGCGAGCGCGGCGTCCGCCTGCGGCAGCGCGAGCGCCGGCCGCAGCAGCACGAGCTTGCGATTGACCTCGTCGCGCGCGAGCGCGAGGAGCCCGCCGAGCGCCGCGCCGGGATTCGCCACGGCGCCGTTGACGACGTGCTCGAGCACGCAATCCGCACCGCGCGGCGCCCCCCCCGCCGCCGCGACGTCCAGGCGGGCGACGTCGAACGCGGCCTCGGCGACTATCGCGCGGTCGTCCTCCAGGCGCAGGAAGTGCACCAGCACGTTGCCGCGCAGCAGGCCGCTGCGCGCATGCGCGCGGACGCGCTCGAACAGGTCCCGTCGGACCCCGGCCGCGGCGCGCGACGCGAATGCGGGGTAGAAGGCGGCGAAGTCGGCTTCGAGCGAGGCGTCGCCGCGCCCGAGCAGGAACAGCGCGCGGTCGGCGAGGGCGGCCTCGCCGTCGCACGGCGGCGCGTGCGCGGTCGTGTGAGCGCGAAGCGCGACGCGCACGCGCTCCGGATCCCAGTGTTCGGCGTCCATCGGGTCGTTCCGCTGCGGGGGCACGCGCGGCTCCAAGGCGATGGCGCCGAAGGTACGTCCTCGGCTATTCTCGGACCCTGTCCGGACACGCCAGACGATAGACGCGGGAGGCCAGCGGTTCGATGGAGCGCTCTAATTCCAGTGCGCGCACGACCGTGCTGCTCTCGCCGGGGATCAATCTCGCGCGCGCCCTGGAGGCGCGCGGGGTGGACGCGGACGCCCTGCTGCGCCAGGCGGGCATCGACCCCGCGCTCTTCCGCACGCCCGAGGCGCGCATTCGCGCCGACGCCAGCCAGCGCGTGTTCGAGCTCGCCGAGCGCGCGACCGCGGACCCGTGCATCGGGCTCGCGATCGGGCAGCAGGTGCGGGGCGTCGCGCTGCACGCGGTCGGCTACGCCTGGCTCGCGAGCGCGACGCTCTTCGACGCGATGGCGCGGCTCGCCCGCTCCACGCGCGTGCTCGCCGACGTGTGGCGCGGCGAGCTCCGGGAGGAGCCCGCCGGCCTGCGCTTCGTCGTGAGCTACATCGGCGGACGGCCCCTGCGGCCCCTGTCGCGGCCGGACGCGATCCTGGCGGGCATCGTCAAGCTCTGTCGCGTCACCTACGGCGATGCGTTCGCCCCGCTCGAGGTGACGGTCGAGCGCGCGCGGCCCGAGTGCGCGCTGGCGTTCGAGGAGTGGTTCCGCGCGCCGATCGTCTGGGGCGCGGCCAGCCCGAGCCTCCTCTGCCGGCGCGAGGATCTCGCGCACCCGCTCGCCACGGCCAACCCCGGCGTCGCGGTCGCGAGCGACAACCTGGTCGCGGACTATCTCGCCCGGCTCGACCGCGCGGACGTCGTGGCGCAGGTCAAGCGCGCGCTGCTCGCCCGTTTCCCGTCCGGCACACCGGCGCAGGGCGCGGTCGCGCGCGACGTCTGCGTCAGCCCGCGCACCCTGCACCGGCGGCTCGCCGAGGCCGGCACGTCGTTCGAGCGGCTGCTGGACGAGACGCGCAAGGACCTCGCGGTCGAGTACGCCCGCCGCACCGACTACGCGGTCGGCGAGATCGCCTATCTGCTCGGCTTCGCCGAGCCCTCGAGCTTCAACCGGGCGTTCCGCCGCTGGACCGGGAAGTCGCCGAGCGAGTTCCGGCGGGCGGACGCGAGCACGGGCGGGCCGTCCGAGGCGCGGCCCGGGGTCGAGCCCGTTCCGAGGCGCGATGAAGCCGACCGATCTCCGCCGAGCGCGCGTTGAACGGACGGAGCGCCGCCTGATCGCGAGCCTGCGCTCGCTCGCGGGCGCGACCGTGCTCTGCGCGGCGCTGGGCGTCATGCTGGCGCCGCCGGCGAGCGCCCAGAAGGCGACCGTCGCAAAGGTCGCGCGCATCACCGCGCGGGTCGAGACGCTCGACCGCGCGGCGCGCACCGTGACCGTGCACCTGGCGCGGGGCCCGATGACGTTTGCGGCCGGCCCGGAGGTGCGCGGGTTCGATCAGGTGCGCACGGGCGACCTGATCGTGGTGCGCTACCTCGAACCCGTGCTGATCGAGGTCCGGAAGAGCGGCACGCCCGCGCGGGGGCGCGGCGAGCCCGCCGCGGGGGACGGGCCGCGACACTTGACGGTGACGGCCGACGTGATCGGGAAGGACCCGGCGAAGCGCACCGTCACGCTGCGCTGGGCGCAGCAGACCGTCGAGCTGCGGGCGCGGGGCGCCGGTCAGCTGAAGGCGCTCGCAGTCGGCGACCGGGTGGAGGCGACCTACAGCGAAGCGGCGGCGATCTCGATCGAGCTCGCGGTCTCGCGGCCGAGCCACGCGACGAAGTAGCGCGCCGCGGCGCGCGCGCGGTAGACTGCCGCCGGCGTTCGGGCGGTCGAGGCCCGGGCCCACTCGTCGTGCGTGTCCCGGAGGTCGCAAATGGCTATCGAGAACGTGTTGAACGAACGCATTTCGACGGTGCTGTCGCGCAGCTGGTGGCTGCTGCTCCTGAAAGGGATCATCGCGATCCTCTTCGGCATCCTCACCTACTTTCAGCCGGGCCTGTCGCTCGCGACGCTGGTGCTGCTGTTCGGCGCGTTTGCGCTCGCAGATGGCGCGATCGGCGTGTGGCAGGCGCTCGGCGCCCGCAAGGACCGCGAGAACTGGTGGGTGCTCCTGCTCGGCGGGCTGCTCGGCATCGGCGTCGGCGTGCTGACGCTCTTCCACCCCGGCGTCACCGCGCTCGCGCTGTTGTTCTACATCGCGATCTGGGCGGTCGCCACCGGCGTGCTCGAGATCGTCGCGGCGATCCGCCTGCGCAAGGAGATCGAGGGCGAATGGCTGCTCGGCCTCGCGGGGCTCGCGTCGGTGGCGTTCGGCGTGCTGCTGGTCCTGCAGCCCGCGGCAGGTGCGCTCGCGGTGCTGTGGCTGATCGCCGCCTATGCCATCGTCTTCGGCGCGCTCCTCGTCGTGCTCGCTTTCAGGGCGCGCGGGTTCGCGCGCCGGCTGGAAGGGCGTCGCGCGGTCTAGCGCCGAGCGCCGGCGCGCTGCGCCGCCGGGACGAGGCCGCGCGCGGATGGTGCTAAGCTTGCCGCGCAACCGGCCGATCGTCGCGATGGGAGAGCGCGCCGGCGCGGAGGACCCGCACCGGCGCCGCCGAAGGCGCAAACGCCCGTGAACCGCTCAGGCTGAACACCATCGACGGCGGGCCGCTCTGGAGAGCGTCTGCGTCCGGCATGCGCCGGAGCGCGGGCCACCGAAGGGGCACGCGGGACGCCGCGCGCGGGATGCGCGCGGCGTTTCGTAAACTCTCAGGTACCGAGGACAGAGGGGGCGAGGCGCACGGCGCTTCGCCCTTTTCGTTTGCGGACGGGAGGTGCGGTGCTCAAGCAGACGGTGCTGAACGCGGCCCACCGCGCGGCGGGCGCGAAGCTGGTCGAGTTCGGCGGCTGGGAGATGCCGCTCCACTACGGCTCGCAGATCGAGGAGCACCACGCGGTGCGCCGCGCGGCCGGCATGTTCGACGTCTCGCACATGCGCGTGGTCGAGGTGCTGGGCGCGGGCGCGCGCTCGTTCCTGCGCTACGCCCTCGCCAACGACGTCGCGAAGCTCGCCGCGCCCGGGCGCGCCCTGTACTCGTGCATGCTCGACGCGCGCGGCGGCGTGATCGACGATCTCATCGCCTATTTCGTCGCCGCGGACGCGTTCCGGCTCGTCGTCAACGCCGGCACGGCGGACAAGGACCTCGCCTGGCTCGCCCGCCTCGCCGCGCAGCGCGCGGAGGAGGTGGACGTCGTGCCGCGCCCCGACCTCGCGCTGATCGCGGTGCAGGGGCCGTACGCGCGCGAGCTCGCCTGGCGCGCGCTCGCGGGCCTGCACGCGGCGAGCGCCGCGCTCGCCCACTTCGAGGGCGCCTTCTTCCGCGACGGGTTCGTCGCGCGCACCGGCTACACCGGCGAGGACGGCTTCGAGCTCATGCTGCCCGCGCCGCTCGCGCCGCGCGCCTGGGACGCGCTCGCGCGGGCGAACGTGCGGCCCTGCGGCCTGGGCGCGCGCGACACGCTGCGCCTGGAGGCGGGCTTGAACCTCTACGGCCAGGACATGGACGAGACCACGAGCCCGCTCGAGTCGGGGCTGGCGTGGACCGTGGACACGCGCCAGGCGCGCGACTTCGTGGGCCGGGCGGCGCTCGCTGCGCCGACGCGCGTGCTGCGCGGGATCGTGCTGCTCGATCCGGGCGTGCTGCGCGCGCACCAGCCGGTGCACACGGCCCGGGGCGAGGGACAGACCACGAGCGGTTCGTTCGCGCCCACGCTCGGGCGTTCGATCGCGCTCGCGCGCGTGCCCGCGGGCGTCGCGGCGGGCGACCCGGTGGAAGTCGAGGTGCGCGGCAGGCGGCTGCGCGCAGTCGCGGTCGCGCCGCCCTTCGTGCGCAGCGGTGCGAGCGCGATCGAGCGCTATCTGGAACCCAGTCAGAAAGGACAGTCATGATCAAGGCGCCGCCGGAACTCAGGTACACGAAGACGCACGAATGGGTTCGCCCCGAGCCCGACGGGACGCTCGCGGTCGGCATCACCGACTTCGCGCAGGAGGCGCTCGGCGACATCGTGTTCGTCGAGTTTCCGCAGGTCGGGGCGCGCGTGAGCGCGGGCGACGCGGTCGGCGTGGTCGAGTCGGTGAAAGCCGCCTCCGACATCTATGCGCCGGTCGCGGGCGAGGTCGTCGCGGTGAACGACGCGATTCCCGGGCACTGGGAGCGCATCAACGCGGACGCGTTCGCGGCCTGGCTGTACCGCCTGAAGCCCGCGAATCCGGGCGATCTCGCCGCGCTCCTGGATGCCTCCGCCTACGCGGCCGGCGCCGGGGCGGCGCAATGACCGCGCGCCCCGCCCTCACCGCGGGCGAGCTGCCCGCGTTCGCCGCGCGCCACATCGGCCCGAGCCCGGCGGAGCAGCGCGCCATGCTGGGCGCGCTCGGGCTGCGCTCGCTCGACGAGATGGTCGAGCGCCTGATCCCCGAGCCGATCCGCGACCGCGAGCCGCTCTCCTTCCCGGCGGTGGGCGACGAGGCGGCGGTGCTCGCCGAGCTGCGCCGGCTCGCGGGCCGGAACCGGGTGCTGAGGTCGTTCATCGGGATGGGCTACTACGGCACCCACACGCCGGCGGTGATCCTGCGCAACGTGCTCGAGAACCCGGCCTGGTACACCGCGTACACGCCGTACCAGCCCGAGATCTCGCAGGGGCGCCTCGAGGCGCTGCTCGTCTTCCAGACGATGATCACCGACCTCACCGCGCTCGACGTCGCCAACGCGTCGCTGCTGGACGAGGGCACCGCGGCGGCCGAGGCGATGGCGCTGTGCCTGCGCGCCGCCGCAGGCACAGCGCGCGCGTTCTTCGCCGCCGCCGACTGCCATCCCCAGACGATCGCGGTCCTGCGCACGCGCGCGCAGGCGCTCGGCGTGGAGGTCGTGGTCGGCGCGCCCGAGGCGGCGCTCGCCGGCGCGTACTTCGGCGCGCTGTTGCAGTATCCGGGGACGACCGGCGCGGTGGTGGACCATCGCCCCCTGATCGCGGCGCTGCGCGCGCGCAAGGTGCACGTCGCGGTCGCGACCGACGTGCTCGCGCTCACGCTGCTCGTGCCGCCGGGCGAGCTCGGCGCGGACATCGCGGTCGGCTCGACGCAGCGGTTCGGCGTGCCGATGGGGTACGGCGGGCCGCACGCCGCGTTCCTCGCCTGCACCGATGCGCTCAAGCGCGCGCTGCCGGGGCGGCTGGTCGGGGTGACGGTCGACAGCCACGGCGCACCGGCGTACCGCCTCGCGCTGCAGACGCGCGAGCAGCACATCCGCCGCGAGAAGGCGACCAGCAACATCTGCACTTCGCAGGTGCTGCTCGCCGTCATGGCCGCGCTGTACGCGGCCTACCACGGGCCGGAGGGCCTGAAGGCGATCGCCCGGCGCGTCCATCGCCACGCCGCCGTGCTCGCGCACGGCCTGGCCGGGCTCGGGTGGCCGGTCGCGCCGCGCGACTTCTTCGACACGGTCGTCGTGGAGACCGGCGCGGACACCGCGGCGATCCACGCGCGCGCGGTCGCGGCCGGATTCAACCTGCGGCACGTGGACGCCGGGACGGTCGGCCTCTCGCTCGACGAGCCGACGACCGCCGCCGAAGTGGAGTCGCTCCTGCACGTCTTCGCGCTGCGCGGCGCGCCGGTGCGCGGCTGGGGGGCGCTCGACGCCGCCGCGCCCGACCGGCTGCCGCCCGCGCTCGCGCGCACGAGCGCGTTCCTCGCGCACCCGGTGTTCCACCGCCATCGCTCCGAGACGGCGATGCTGCGCTACCTGCGCGCGCTCGCCGACCGCGACCTCGCGCTCGACCGGACGATGATCCCGCTCGGCTCCTGCACGATGAAGCTGAACGCGACCACCGAGATGCTCGCGATCACCTGGCCGGAGTTCGCCCACCTGCACCCGTTCGCGCCCGCGGACCAGGCGCTCGGCTACCGCGAGCTGACCGACGGGCTCGAGCGCTGGCTGTGCGCGATCACCGGCTACGACGCGGTCTCGCTGCAGCCGAACTCGGGCGCGCAGGGGGAGTTCGCCGGACTGGTCGCGATCCGCGCCTACCACGCGAGCCGCGGCGAGGGGCACCGCCGCGTCGTGCTCGTGCCCGGCTCGGCGCACGGGACCAATCCCGCCTCGGCGCACATGGCGGGCTGCGACGTCGTCGTGGTGGCGACCGATCCGGGCGGCAACGTCGACCTCGACGACCTCGCGGCGAAGGCGGCGCGGCACGCCGCCGACCTGGCGGGGATCATGGTGACCTACCCCTCCACGCACGGCGTGTACGAGCCGAACATCCGCGAGGCCTGCGACATCGTGCACGCGCACGGCGGGCAGGTGTACCTCGACGGCGCGAACCTGAACGCGCTCATGGGGAGCGCTTCGCCCGGCCGCTTCGGCGCCGACGTGTCGCACCTCAACCTGCACAAGACCTTCTGCATCCCGCACGGCGGCGGCGGGCCGGGCGTCGGCCCGCTCGCGGTGAAGGCGCACCTCGCGCCGTTCCTGCCCGGGCATCCGCTCGCGCCACCTGCGCCGGGCGCGGTCGGGCCGGTGTGCTCGGCGCCGTACGGCAGCGCGGGCATCCTGCCGATCGCGTGGGCGTTCATCGCGCTCATGGGCGGCAGGGGACTGACCGAGGCGGCGCGCGTCGCCGTGCTGAGCGCGAACTACGTGGCGCACCGCCTCGCGCCGCACTTCCCGGTCCTGTACACCGGCGAGCACGGCGGGGTGGCGCACGAGTGCATCCTCGATCCGCGCGCGCTGAAGGAGACGAGCGGGGTCACCGCCGAGGACATCGCGAAGCGGCTGATCGACTTCGGCATCCACGCGCCGACGATGTCGTTCCCGGTCGCGGGCACGCTGATGGTGGAGCCCACGGAGAGCGAGCCGATGGCCGAGCTCGACCGGTTCGTCGACGCGATGATCGCGATCCGGAAGGAGATCGCCGAGATCGAGGCGGGCCGGTGGCCGCGCGAGGACAACCCGCTCAAGCACGCGCCGCACACCGCGCGCGCGGTCAGCGCCGACCAGTGGTCGCACCCCTATTCGCGCGCCGTCGCCGCGTATCCGGTGCCGGCGCTTGCGGCGGCGAAGTACTGGTCGCCGGTGGGTCGGATCGACAACGTGTACGGGGACCGGAACCTCTTCTGCACCTGCCCGCCGCCCGGCGCGGATCCGGGCGCAGACCGAGTTTTTCGCAATCCGGAATGATCATCCAGATCAAGGATTCGGTCGCGCAACAACGGTAAGATCCGCCGCTCGTTTCCCTACCCTCGCGAGCACCCCCATGACCGACAAGTTTCCCGGCGGCGTCGAAGTTCACGGCCGCGTCACGCCCGAGTACGCGCAGATCCTCACGCCCGAGGCCATGGCGTTCGTCGCCAGGCTGCACCGCGCGTTCGAGCCGCGCCGGCAGGAGCTGCTCGCGCGCCGCGCCGCGCGCCAGAAGGAGTTCGACGCGGGCAGGCTGCCCGATTTCCTGGCGGAGACGAAGTCGATCCGCGAGTCGGAGTGGCAGATCTGCGCGCAGCCGCGGGACATGCTCGACCGCCGCGTCGAGATCACCGGCCCCACCGACCGCAAGATGGTCATCAACGCGCTCAACTCGGGCGCCTCGACCTTCATGGCCGACTTCGAGGACGCGAACTGCCCGACGTGGGACAACATGATCGACGGGCAGCGCAACCTGCGCGACGCGGTGCGCCGCACGATCACCTTCGAGCAGGGCGGCAAGCAGTACCGGCTGAACGACAAGGTCGCGGTGCTCATCCCGCGCCCGCGCGGCTGGCACCTGGACGAGAAGCACGTCGTGATCGACGGCAAGCCGGTCTCGGGGAGCATCTTCGACTTCGGCTTGTGCTTCTTCCACAACGCGATGGAGCTGCTCGCGCGCGGCTCCGGACCGTACTACTACCTGCCGAAGATGGAGTCGCACCTCGAGGCGCGCCTCTGGAACGACGTCTTCACCATGGCGCAGAAGGAGCTCGGCGTGCCGCACGGCTCGATCCGCGCGACCGCGCTGGTGGAGACCGTGCTCGCGGCGTTCGAGATGGACGAGATCCTGTGGGAGCTCAAGGACCACTCCGCCGGGCTCAACATCGGCCGCTGGGACTACATCTTCTCCTGCATCAAGAAGTTCCGCGTCAACAAGGATTTCTGCCTCGCCGACCGCGCGCAGGTGACGATGACCGCGCCGTTCATGCGCGCGTACGCGCTGTCGCTCGTGAAGACCTGCCACCGCCGCAACGCCCCGGCGATGGGCGGCATGGCGGCGCAGATCCCGATCAAGAACGACCCGGCCGCGAACGAGGCGGCGCTCGAGAAGGTGCGCGCGGACAAGCTGCGCGAGGTGACCGACGGCTGCGACGGCACCTGGGTCGCGCATCCGGGCCTGGTGCCGATCGCGAAGGCGGTGTTCGACCAGCACATGCCCGCGCCGAACCAGTACGGCAAGCAGCGCCCGGACGTGAACGTCACGGCGAAGGATCTCCTCAACTTCCAGCCCGAAAAACCGATCACCGAGACGGGCCTGCGCAACAACATCAGCGTGGGGATCCAGTACCTCGGCGCGTGGCTGGCGGGCAACGGCTGCGTGCCGGTGTTCAACCTGATGGAGGACGCCGCCACGGCCGAGATCTCGCGCTCGCAGATCTGGCAGTGGATCCGCTCGCCCAAGGGCGTGCTCGACGACGGCCGCAAGGTGACGGTCGAGCTCTTCCGCGCGCTGCTGAAGGAAGAGCTGCCGAAGGTGAAGAGCTACCTCGGCGACGACGCGTGGAAGGCCGGCAAGTACGAGGAGGCGGCGAAGCTCTTCGACGAGATCACCACCGGCGAGTACGTCGAGTTCCTCACGCTGCCGGCGTACGCCCGGATCGCCTGAGCGGCCCGCTGTGCCGGGAACAACGCCCGCCTCGTGCGGGCGTTTTTCTTTGTGCGCCCGGCGAGGCGCCCGATGCCCTGCGTGACACCGGGCTCGCCGAGTTCCGCCGTCGACTCGGTCGACATGGTTCTCGCCCGTTGCCCCACTCAGAACGAGAACGCCTGCCGGTCTTGCGCGGCGCCGAGCACCGCCGCCGCCCCCATCCACTCGGCGCCGGGCAGGATGTTCGCGTCGGTGACGCCGTGCGTCTTGCCGCACGGCGGGCAGACGCCGATCTTGCCGCCGTTCTCGGCGAACGTCTTGAGCAGGTCCGCGACCGGCGGGAAGCTCTTTGCGACGAGCGTGTCGGCCGCCCCCCGTCTGCCGAGGTTCGCGCCGTCGACCGTGAGCCAGAGCAGCACGTCCCCGCCCGCGGCGAGCGCGTTGTTGGCGAGTACGAGCGGTGTCGCGACGCGGTCGGGATCGCCGTCGAAGTGCGTCACGGTGAACAGGTATTTCGTCTGCCTGGTGGTCATCGTCTGAGTTCTCCTGGGTGACTGGGGAGGCGCCCGGCGCGTGCTTGCGCCCGGCAGGTTGCGAACTACTCTTTGACCGCCAGAATCGAGACGCTCTTGACGCCGTACTTCTTCGTTGCGCCCCGGGCGCTGTCCGAGATGAAGCGGTAAGCCGGGTTGTCCTTCACGCGCCGCACGCGCAGACCGGCAGCCTCGATTGCGGCGACGTAGGCGTCGCCCTGCATCGCGCCGCCGATGCACGCGGCCCACAGCGTCGCGTTGCACGTGATGCCTTCCGGCAACTGCACCTCGGTGACGATGTCGGAGAGCGCGAGCCGACCGCCGCGCGCGAGCAGGCGCGCGGCCTCGCGAAACACCTTGTCCTTCTCGGGCGCGAGATTGACCACCCCGTTGCTGATCACCGCGTTGCAGCTCGCGTCCGCGAGCCCGGTCGATTCGATGTAGCCCTTCCGGTATTCGACGTGCTCGAAGCCGGCCGCCGTGCGCAGGCGCTCGGCCTTGGCGAGCTGCTCGTCGGTCATGTCGACGCCGATCACGCGTCCGCCCCGGCCCACCATGAGCGCGGCGACGAACGTGTCCATCCCCGATCCGCTGCCCAGATCGACGGCTGTCTCGCCGGGCGCGAGCGCCGCGAGATCGAAGTAATACCCGACGCCGGCGAACGAGTCGATCGCCTGCGCTGGAATCGCGTCGAGGTCGGCGGGCGCGTAGCCGAGCCGCTCGGCCAGCGCGCGGCCCATCTCGAAGTGGAATTGCCCGTGCGGATGCAGCGCGACGTCGCGGTACATCGCCTTTACCTTCTCTTCCAGCGTGGCGACGTCGACGCGCTTCGGGCTCGGTGTAGTCGCGGTCATGGTAGGGATCTCCTTGCTGTCGATGGCCTGCGTGCCTTCGCTCGAGGCGCACGCGGCTAGGGAACGATCGTGATCGGTTCGAGCCCCGGTGATGGGCGCTCGTCGCCGGGCTGCGGCAGCTCGATTTCGATCTCGCTGCGCCCGACGGCGTGCACGACGAGCCACCCGCTGCGGCGGGCGGCGAGGCTTTCCCCCGCGCGCGCGAGGCAGCACTCGCCATCGCCCGGCTGACTACCCCATATCGACCCGCTGCGGACGCGAACGATCAACCCCGGCTCCGCGGCGATCGTCAGCGGATCGTGCTCGACGAGCGAGAAGCGGTGGCCGATCCGGGTGCGGGGGAGCAGCGAGCCGTCCGAACTGCGAGCGTCGCCGCCCCGGGGTGCGCACGCGTTCACGCACGGCGGCTCTGCGACCGGAACGCGAGCGATGGTGACGCTCATGATCGACGCCTCCTGGCAGCGGGCGCGTTCTCGCTCGGCTGCGCCCTTTCGGCTCAGGACGCGGGCGCAGTCGAAGTGGTTCCAGCGCATTGGCGCGGCGCGCGCGGACGGACCCGGTTCGTCCCAACCCGCGGCGTCCGCCTCCACGGGATCTTGCGATGCAGCATCGGTCGCGAGACCGCGCAGACTGGATGGGGGTCAGGGCCGGCGCCCGAGACGGGCGATGACTGGAACCGTTTCGAGGGATGCTGCGTCCTCGAACGAGGAGGGCGGATGGCGGTTTCGAGAGAAGTCTTCGAGGCGCGCGTGCTCGCGCTCCTGGGGTCGCTCCAGGGCGTCGCGCGCCGGCTGAC
>WBZO01002013.1_pt1 | contig 28444 bp, 18 predicted proteins | sample 5204261 | NCBI WGS metagenome assembly WBZO01 (sample SAMN12412400, study PRJNA552823) | activated sludge metagenome | isolation source: activated sludge from anammox sidestream of wastewater treatment plant... | place: USA: North Carolina | collected 2017-09
CGCCGCCGCAGTGGAGCACCAGGTGGCTGGCGCCGGAGTCGAGGGCGACGCGATAGGCGGCTTTGCCGATTGCCAGGGGCAGGACCAGCCTGGAATCGGGAGTCCGCTCGCAGGCAAACTCGGGCAGCGGGCGGGAGAGTGCGATTGCGGCTTCACCCGTGACGAAACGGCGGCTTGCATAGTCGATCATCCATGGGACGCGCGAGAGGAAGCTCTGTCCAAGCACGCCGTCGGCCTTGGCATCGACGCTGCGAACGGCGCCGGGCGAGGCGATCAGGATCTCGACGGCGGAGACGGCCGTCTGTGCATGGGCAACGGAGCTGGCAAGCGCAGCTGGTACGAGGGTTTCGCCGGCGAGAGTCACCAACCGGACTGCGTAAGCGGGCGCCAGCCCCGCCCGGCGGGCGGCCTCGGGAGAGAGGCTGGTGGAGGAGGCGCCGGTATCGACCAGCAAATGGAACGGTCCCGCGCCGTTGATCGTTACAGCGGTGAACAGGAAGTCCGCCGCGGAGGCGGGAAAGGCCAGCAGGAGCAACAATTCCAGTCGCATGGGGCGATGATGGAGCAAGGGATCCAGGATGGTCGTGAGGGACCGATGATGATGGGATGCGAGGGGTGATGATTCCGTGATGGACACGCTGATCCGCGCCGCAGAGTTAGAAATCGACGGCGCCAGGCGACAGGCGCTGCGCGGAGGGACGCCGTTGACGCTGGAGCCCAAGGCGTTTTCCGTCCTGCTCTACCTGGCGGAGCGGCGCGACCGGGTGGTGAGCAAAGAGGAGCTGTTTGCAGCGGTGTGGCCGGATGCAGCGGTGACCGACAACGCGCTGACAAGAGTGATCGCCCAATTGCGGCGCGAGCTCGGCGACGACGCGAAGTCGCCTCGTTACATCGCGACGGTGATGAAGACGGGGTACCGGTTCATCGCTGAAGTGGAGGGTGTGAAAGGGCCGCCACGAAGCGGCGCGCCGCGCCGGTGGGCGGTTGCGGCCGTGATCGCGGCGGCCGGCGTTCTGATCGCGGGCGCCATGTGGCGGATCAGGAGGACCGCGGAATGGCTGCCGGCGCCGCGTTTCGAGCAGGTGACCAATACAACGGCGCTCGACGTCTCGCCGACACTCTCGCCGGACGGATCGCAGGTGGTGTTCGCGTCGAACCGCACCGGGCGATTTCAACTCTACCTGAGAACGATATCCGGCGGAGTGGAGCGGCAGTTGACGGATCTGAACGAGGATGCGATCCACCCGGCGTGGAGTCCGGATGGACGGTGGATCGCGTTTGTGCTTGGACCGCGGGCCACCCTGAGCGTGATGCCGGCCGAGGGCGGCGCGGTGAGAGCGCTGCCGGCGTCGGGGTCGTTTCCGGCCTGGTCGCCGGACTCCAGGCGGCTGGTCTTCCGCGTTGGGATGGCGACGACCGCACGGGAGGTCGCCTCGTTCGAGAACACGAACCTGATGACGATCGGTCTGGATGCGAGCGCGGCGCAAGCGCTGACGACGGCCAACCGGCCGCCCGGGGGCCACAACACGCCCGTCTGGTTGGCCGACGGACGGCGCGTCCTGTTTTGCGCGACCCTCGGCGACAATCACAGCCAGCCGTGGACGGTGGATGTGACGACCGGCGAGACGCGGCAGTTCGCGACCATTCCAGCGGCCGTGCTCAACGCCAGGCTTACGCCGGACTGGAGCTGGCTTTACTTCAGCAGTCTCGCCGGGCTCATGCGGCAGCGGCTGCCCGGCGGGAAGCCCGAAACGCTGGTGGCGGCGGGCGCGCAGATGGCTCGCGACCTGGCACTGAGCAGAGACGGCAGGCGGCTCGTATTCAGCCAGGTGAACGACCAGACGACGCTGTGGAAGGCGCCGCTCGATGGTAGCGGCGAGGCCGGACCGTTTCTGGACGAGACCGGCGTGCGAGCGACCGCGCCAGCATTCAGCCCGGACGGAAAGAGCCTGGCCTATTCGCTGTTGCGGCGCGGGGGGAGGATGTCGATTCAATTGGCTGAGGCCGGTGGCCGAGGGTCGAGGCCGGTCAGTTCGCCGGAGACCGGGGCGTTCTCGCCGGTGTGGACACGGAACGGCGAACTGGGCTACATGCTGCTGTCGAAGTCAGGGCCGGCCTACTGGGTTCAGCCGCCGCAAAGCGCCGGCAGACCGTTGCCGCTGAAGCTGGACAGGCGACTCGTCAGGCGCGTGAAACTGTCACCGGACGGCAGGTGGCTGGCGGGCCAGTACGGCGAGATCGGGGCGCCGTCGCGCGTGTTCGTGAGCGACACGACGACCGGCGAAGCGCGGTTCGTCACGCCGGCCAGCCGCGACATCGGCTACCCGGTCTGGTTCCCCGACTCCAGGCGCCTGGCCGCGGAGGAGCGTGTCGACAGCGGCACGGCCACTGAACTGGTGACGTTCTCGAGCGCAGGCGGGAGCCTGCGGACGCTGGTAAAGGAGCGTGTCCACAACTGGCCGCACGATGTGGCGCCCGATGGAGAGACGATTGCGCTGTCCGGACTGCGCGACGGCGTCTGGAACATCTACACGGTGTCGGGCGTTTCAGGCCACGTCAGGCAGGTGACGAAGTTTACGGGCAGGGCGTTGTTGGTCCGGTATCCGGCGTTCGCGCGCGGCAGGCCGGAAGTCGTCTTTGAGTACGGCGAGTCGAAGGGCAATGTGTATGTCGCGGAGCTGCGATAGGGGCCGTCACATCTTCATGGCCTGTTCCCACGTGACGGGCTGGCCTTTGACGGCGGCCATGAGGGCCATGTAGCCGGTGAGCGTCGAGTCCACCGCGTGGAAGGCGGCGTTCTCGATTTTGCCGGTGCGGGCGCCTTCGATGAACTCATTCACCGCGTCCTGCGTGATGTCATACTTGGTCGCGTACTCCTCGACCTCCTTGACGCCGCCACGGTGGATGCGGATGCCGGTGCGGGATGTGTGCACCGTGCCCTTTTCGCAAATGAAAGTCTCGCCGACGTCGGACCAGCCGACCTGGCGGCCGAACTGCGTCGCCGCAAATGAGAAGTTCAGGCCGGTAGCGAACTTGAAGCTGACCGCGATGTTGTCGAAGATGTCGCCGATGCCGGTGCGGACCATCCGGGATCCGCAGCCGGCCGCCCAATTGGGGTGCGTGCCGGTGAACCAGTTGACGACGTCGATGTTGTGGCAATCCTGCTCGATGATCATGTCGCCCGACATTTCGCGGTAGAAGTACCAGTTGCGGATCTTCTCCTCGGCCGGGGGGACGCCTTTGGCGATGGGCGGCCCATTGCCGATCCAGGCGCCGCGGACATACTTGATGGCGCCGAGTTCCCCGGACTGAACGAGGTTGTAAGCCTTCCGGTAGTCCTTGCCATAGCGCTGCTGGAAGTCGACGGTGATGCGCTTGGCGGGGTCGGCTATCTTGGCCGCCTTGAGCACGCGGAGGCAGCCCTTGGCATCGGCGGCTGCCGGCTTTTCCATGAAGATGTGCTTGCGCGCCTTGACCGCGAGTTCGAAGTGCTCCGGATGCAGGGCGGCCGGGGTGGCGATGAGGACGGCGTCGACATCGGAGGCGAGCAGGTCCTTGATATCCTTGAAGACCTTCGCTCCCGAGTACAGCTTCCTGCCGGCCTCGATCTTGTCGTCGTAGATGTCGCAGATGGCGGCGACGCGGGCGAACTCGTTCTTCGCGAAGATGCCGGACACGTAAGAGCCGCGGTTGCCGATGCCGACGAGGCCGACGGTGAGGGCCGAATTGGCCTGGCTGCCGAAGGCGGTGGCTGAACTCAGGAGAGTGAGACCGGCGGAGGAGCGGACAAAAGCGCGGCGATCGTGTGATTGGCTCATGGTTGCCTCGTTTCGATGCCAGTATATGCCAGAGAACCGCCTGAAGGTGCCGCTTCGGCCGATCGGGAGAACCCGGCGCCGCGTTTGTGCGTATCCTATTGTCGGGTTCCGCCGTGGACGCACTCACCACTCTTGCAACGACGATGGGTCTTGGCTTCGCGGCCGGACTGCGCCTTTACGCCACCATACTCGGGCTCGGTCTGGCTCTCAAGTTCCAACTCCTCCAGTTGCCTCCGGCGATGCGCGAACTCGAGATCCTCGCCCATCCCCTGGTCCTCACCGGCGCCGCCGTCGCCTATGTGATCGAGTTCATCAGCGACAAGATTCCGTGGGTGGACAGCGCCTGGGATGCCGTCCACACCGTGATCCGCCCGGTTGGCGCCGCGGTTCTGGCCTCCACGGCCTTCGCCACGGTCACCCCGCTGACCAAGTGGATGCTGGTGCTGCTGTGCGGCGGCGTCGCCCTATCCGCACACACGACCAAAGCCGCCGCCCGCCTGGCGGTCAACCAGAGTCCCGAGCCGCTCTCCAATTGGGGCCTGTCCCTGCTGGGCGATTTCACCGCTCCCGCCATGCTGGTGCTGACGGCGACGCATCCCCTGCTGGTGTTCGGCATCGTCCTCGCCTTCCTCGTCCTGTTCATCTGGGCCTTTTCCCGCCTGCTCCGCTGGATCCGCTCCGGTCTCGCCCGGTGGCGTGCGGGCTCATCGCGGCCCGCCAGCGCCGCTGGACTGGGCTCGCCTCCTCGCACTGAATCATAGGCCGCCGTCCCCGTCCGCCACTGATGGCGTGGCCGGGACGCCCGCGGCGCGGCTGGCGGGAGGAAGGGGCCGCGCCGGCCCTAGCCGCCGCGCCTTTCCAGAAACCGCTGGATGAAATGGGTGTCGATCTGGGCCGCGCGGAACTCCGCATCGCGCATGATCTCGGCGTGCAGCGGGATCGAGGTGTGAATCCCCTGCACGACGAACATCTCGAGCGCGCGCTCCATCCTTGCGATGGCCTCAGCGCGGTCGCGTCCATGACAGATCAGTTTCGCGATTAGCGAATCGTAGTACGGCGGAATGACTCCATCGGCATACGCAGCCGTATCGACCCGCACGCCGATTCCGCCCGGCAAGTTCATGGCCCGGATGATGCCCGGACTCGGCACGAAGGTGCGCGGATGTTCCGCATTGATGCGGCACTCCAACGCATGACCGTTCAGCCGGACCGGTCCGCCCAGAATCTCGCTCAAACGCTCCCCGCCGGCGATCCGGATCTGCGCTTTCACGATGTCCACGCCGGTCACCATCTCCGTCACCGGGTGCTCCACCTGCACGCGAGCGTTCACTTCGATGAAGTAGAGATTCCCCGACGGATCCATGAGGAACTCCACGGTGCCCGCGTTGGTGTAACCCACAGCATGGAGCGCCTGCTTCAGCGCCGCAACCGTCCTCTCCCTCAGTTCGGGCGTCATCGCCGGGCTGGGCGCTTCCTCGATGAGTTTCTGGTGGCGCCGCTGAACCGAGCACTCGCGCTCGCCCAGCACCTCGACCTCGCCGTGCTCATCGGCGAGGATCTGGAACTCGATGTGGCGCGGACGCTCGATGAACTTCTCGCAGTACACGTGAGGGCAGGAGAACGCCGCCTCGGCCTCCGTCTGCGCCTGCGCCAGCAAGCCGGGCAACTCCTGGGCGTTCCGCACGACCCGCATCCCGCGTCCGCCGCCGCCCGCCGCCGCCTTGAGAATAACCGGATATCCGATCCGGCCGGCGACCGACAGCGCCTGCTCCGCGGTTTCCAGGATCCCCTCCGACCCTGGCAGGATCGGCACCCCGTGCTGCTGCATCTTCGCCCGCGCGATCTGCTTCAAACCCATCGCGCGCGTCACCTCGGGACGAGGGCCGATGAACTTGATCCCGCTGGTGTCGCACACCTCGGCGAAATCGGCGTTCTCGCTCAGGAATCCATAGCCCGGATGGATCGCATCGACATTGGCGATCTCCGCCGCGCTGATCACGGCCGGGATATTCAGGTAGCTGCGCGCGCTCCGGGCCGGTCCGATGCACACCGCCTCGTCGGCGAACCGAACCGGCAACCCGTAGCGATCCGCCTCCGAGTATACGGCCACCGTCCGCAGCCCCATCTCCTTGGCGGCGCAGATCACCCGCAGGGCGATCTCACCCCGGTTGGCAACCAGGATCTTCCGGATCGGCCGCCCCGAAGCCGCCGTCTGCGATTCCGTCGATTCCGATTTCACTGGAGTTTCTGCCGGCATCCGCCTCAGTTGGGCTTCACGAGGTACAGCACTTCGCCGTACTCCACCGGTTGCCCGTTCTCCACCAGCCGCTTGACGATCGTGCCGCCGAACTCCGCCTCGATTTCGTTCATCAGCTTCATCGATTCGATGATGCACAGCACAGAGCCCGGCGAGATCGTGTCTCCGATTCGCACAAACGGGTCGGCGTCGGGCGAGGGCGCTTCATAGAACGTGCCGACGATCGGGCTTGTCACGGGCTTCAGCGTCGGATCCGTGAGGTCCGGCTCGTCCTCGGCCTGAGTCGCCTTCGGGGCCGCCGGCAGCGGGGTTGCCACGACCGGAACCGCCGGCGATACCGCCGCATGCGACGCATGCGCCGAGGCCGCGGCCGGGACATGGATCTCCTGCGTCACCACTCCCACCGTGCGCTTGATCCACACGCGGTTCTCGCCGCGCTGTACTTCCAGTTCGGCCACGCCCGTCGAGACGACGGTCTGAATGAGTTCTCGAATCTCTTCTATCGTCATGCTGGCAGTACCACGAATTCCTTCGACGTCGGCGTGAGGACCTCACAGCCGCCCGGCGTCACCAATACTGTATCCTCTATCCGCACGCCGCCGAAACCCGGCACGTACGCCCCTGGCTCGATCGTGATCGTCATCCCCGCCTCGAGCCGCACCTTCGATCCCGCGCCCAAGCGCGGCATCTCGTGAATCTCCAGGCCCAGACCATGCCCGGTCGAATGCCTGAACTGTTCACCATATCCCAGTCGCGACAGCACCTGCCGGGCGGCCTTGTCGATCTCGCCCGCTTCCACGCCGGGCCTCACTGCCGCGAGCGCCGCCAGTTGCGCTTCCAGCACGGCCGCGTGGAGCTTGCGGGCTCTCTTGCCCGGCTCCCCCACATGCGCCATCCGGGTCATATCGCTCGCATAGCCGCCAACGCTCGCCCCCATGTCCACCAGGAGCAACCGCCCTGTGCCGATGGCGACGTCGCGCGGTTCGGCATGCGGCAGCGCCGAGTGCCCGCCGGAGGCCACGATCGTGGGAAACGCTTCGCCTTCCGCTCCCAGCTTGCGCATTTCGAAGCCGATCCTGGCCGCCAGTTCCCGCTCCGTCATCGCCGGCCGGTATCGCTTCAGCGCCCGCTCATACGCGATCGAATTCAAGCACACCGAGCGGCGAATCGCCTCCACCTCGCCGCTCGACTTCACCGCCCGCTGCGCCTCGACCAGTCCGGCCGGCGTCTTCACCCGAACGCGCCCGCCGAGAGCCGCGCGCAATTCGATTCCGGCCTGATAGGAAATCCGCTCGCCTTCGACGCCGACGTGCCGGAACCGCCGCCGCCGAATCTCCTTCACCGCCGCCGACTGCAGCGCGCCTGTCGCGATGCTGACCGCGCAGTCGCACTGCTCCGAGGCCTGCAAGTCATAGCGCGGATCGGTATGCAAGGTGGCCGAACGCGCGCTCAGGACCAGCAGCGCGTTGGACCCGGTAAAACCGGTCAGATACCGGATGTTCGGCAGGTGGCTGACCAGCAGCGCGTCGAGCCGTCCGGATTCCAATCCGGCCACGAGCTTTGCCCTGCGGTCCTCATATTGGGACAACCTCTCCAGGTTACCAGCAGAACGTCGCCGTGGTTCGTGGACTATAATCCATAAACATCAGAGGGCAGTCCTAATGAACCGAACCGTTTCCACTTTATTCGCGGCAGTGTACGCTGTCACGGCCCCTGCCGCATTCGCTCAGACAACCTCCCAACTGACCGGCACGGTAACCGACAGGACCGGAGCCGGAGTCCCCACGGCTGTCGTCACCGCAGGCAACCTCGCGACGGCGGTCGAACGTTCAACGGCGACTACCGGAGGCGGCAAGTTCACGTTGCCATTCCTCGCGCCCGGAGCATATCGCATCACGGTCGCGAAGCCCGGTTTCTCCACCGCCGTCCGCGAAAACGTCCGCCTCGAGGTCAACCAGGTGCTCGACCTCGACTTCACCCTCGAAGTAGGCCAGGTCAACGAGAAGTTGACCGTCACCGGCTCGCTGCCGCTGCTTGACGCCGCCTCATCCTCCATCGGCCAGGTCATCGAAACCAAGGCCATCGAGGATCTCCCCCTCAACGGCCGCAACTTCGTCCAACTTGCCATTCTCAGCCCCGGCGTCACCGGAGTCGGCTTCGGGGCCAAGGGCACGATCATGAGCGGCACCCGTCCCGACGACCTCCGCCCGGGCAGCGAGCTTTTCGCCAACGGCAACCGCGAAGGCTCGAACAACTTCCTCATCGACGGAATCGACAACAATGACCGCCTGACGCTGTCCATCACGCTCCGCCCCTCCGTCGAGAGCGTGCGCGAGTTCAAGATCCAGACGAATCTGTTCTCGGCAGACCAGGGACGCAACTCCGGCGCCACCGTGAACGTGGTCACCAAGAGCGGCACCAACGAATGGCACGGCTCGGCTTACGAGTTCCTGCGAAATGACGCCATGGACGCCAAGAACTTCTTCACCCGTCCGGGCGCAAACATCCCCGCATGGCGCCAGAACCAGTTTGGCGCCAGCCTGGGCGGCCCTGTCAGGAAGAACAAGCTCTTCTTCTTCACCAACTACGAGGGCTTCCGCCGCAGGCAGGAGCGGCTCTTCGTGACCAGCGTCGCCACCACGGCCGTGCGAACGGGTGACTTCTCCGGGGTGCGCGACATCTATGACCCGTTCAGCCTGCGGCCGGCGCCCGGGACTGCCACCGGCTACACCCGCGACCCCTTGCCGCAGCGCCGCGTGCCCACAAGCCGCTTCGACCCGATCATGGCCCGCATGATCCAGGCCTATCCACAGCCCCAGACAACCGCCCTGATCAACAACTACACCGCCACACCGAAGGAAGCGCAGAACTGGAACCAGGGCGATGCGCGCGGAGACTGGAACCTCAACGACCGCAACTCCGTCTCCTTCCGCTTCTCGCGCCAGGACACGGTCACCACGCGCCCCTCGACGTTCCCCGGCGCGAGCATTCCCGGGTTCAGCGAACCGGTCGGTCTGGGCAATGAAGACACCTTCGCCGGAGACTCGGTGCTGAAAGCCTACAACAGCGGCGGCACGTGGGTTCGCAGCTTCACGCCGGCACTGCTGATGGAGGCGCGTTTCGGCTACTCGCGATTCGATCTCGACTTCCGCCAGGAAGGCGCCGGCGCGGGAGCGAAGCTCGGAGAGAAGCTCGGTGTGAAGGGCTCGAATCAGGGGCCGAACTCCGACGGCATTCCGATTTTCAGCCCCGCTGGCTACACCGGCATCGGCCAGACGCGATCGCTGCCGATTATCCGCACCCAGGACACCTTCCATCCGTCGGTGAACATGACCTGGATCAAGGGCGCGCACAATATCCGCTTCGGCGGCGAGGCCCGCAAACGCCACGTCACCCAGTATCAGACCAACCGCGGCAACGGCCGCTTCAACTTCGGCCGCACGTTCACCGACGATCCGAACAACACCGGTTCCACAGGCGACGCCATGGCCGCGCTGCTGATGGGCGTCGCCAACACGATCGAGCAGGACTTCACCCTCTACCTGCCCGGAATGCGCTACTGGGAGTTGGCCGGCTATCTCCAGGACGACTGGAAGGTCGCCAGCAAGCTCACCCTGAACATCGGCCTGCGCTACGAGCTCGATACCACGGTGCGCGAAATCGACAACCGCATGGCGAACTTCGACGTGACGACCGGGAAGATCATGATTGCGGGCTTCAATTCGAACGAGCAGAACAATATCCGGCCCGACAAGAACAACGTCGGACCGCGCTTCGGCTTTGCCTGGCGTCCCGATGCGAAGACGGTGGTTCGCGGCGGCGCGGGCTGGTTTTACAACCCGGCCGGCAGCGAGAGCGTTTACATGCGGCGCCACCGGATGCTACCCTTCGGACCCATTAACATCGTCGACATCAACCAGTTCTCGGCCAACCCGCGAAGGGTCAGCGACGGTCTGCCCGCGATTCCGAACCTCGACTTCAACTTCGTCGTGAATAACCCTTCGGGCGGCATGTTATCCGTCGATCCCAACTTTCGCTCGGGCTTCGCCCAGCAGTTCAACCTACAGGTTCAGCGACAACTCCCCTTCGATCTCGTGGCCAAAGTCGGCTACGTCGGCAACCTCGGCCGCCGCCTCGATACGACCTACGACTACAACCAGGCCGTGCCCGGGCCCGGCGCGCCCGCGCCGCGACGGCCGCTCTACCAACTGGCCCCCGGCGTCATCAGCGCCACCTACAACGTCTTCGACGGCCTCTCGAACTACCACTCGTTGCAGACTTCGCTCGAGCGCCGCTTCACTTCCGGTCTCGGCTTTCTCGCCGCTTACACCTGGTCGAAATCGATCGACAACGTGGCCAACGCCTTCGGCGGCGCCGACAACGGACCCATCCCGCAGGACCGGCGCTTCCGCAACGCCGACCGCGCCTTGAGCGGTTTCGACATCGCCCATCGTTTCACCTGGGCCGGCAACTACGCGCTTCCCTTCGGCAAGGGCCGCAGACACAGCCTTGGCAGCCCCGTGGCCGATGCGGTCCTCGGTGGCTGGGACATGAACGCAATAGTCACCATCCAGGGCGGACTGCCGTTCACGCCCGCGCTCGCGACCTCCGTCTCCAACGCAGGCGGCTCGCGTCCCGACCGCAACGGCAGCGGCAAGATCTCCAACCGCGATCTGCAGAAGTGGTTCGACACCTCGTTTGGTCCGGGCCAGACCTGGTCGACTCCAACCGCCTTCACGTTCGGCAACAGCGGCAGGAACATCCTCCGCGGCCCGCGCCGCTTCCAGTTGGATTACTCGCTGTTCAAGGACTTCAGCCCCAGCGAGCGGTGGCGGGTTCAGTTCCGCGCCGAAGCCTTCAACCTGACAAACACTCCGCAGTTCGACCTGCCCAACGCCTCCATCGGCAACCCCAATGCCGGCATCATCAATGGCATTGTCGGCACGCCGCGGCAATTCCAGTTGGGTCTGCGTTTCTCGTTCTGAGTCCGGTCAGGGGCGGCGGTTCGGGATCGGGCGAGCCCGCTCCCGCCTGTGGACGCGGCCGTCCGGAGCGCTTGCAAGGAGGGCGTCACTTTTTCCGGCGCGCGGCGAGCATGGATTCGTATCGCGCGATGAAGCCGGCGACGGGGACGCGGGCGATGGCTTCGCCGATGACCTCCAGCGGGATATCCTCGAGCTGCTTGAAGCGGATGCAGCTCTTGCCCATGTCTGGTTTCTTGCCGTGCTCGGCGAAGCGGTCGCGAACCCATTGCTCGTCGTCCGGATTCTGATAGATCGAGCAGAGGTAAACGGACAGATAGTTCTTCTGCGCGGCGAGGGCGGCGAAAGGCAAGGGCTGCCTGGGGTCGCAATGGTAGCCCGGCGGGTAGATCCTGTGCGGGATGAAGTAGCCGATCATGCCATACTGCATCCCTTCGGCGACGCCCTTGGGCAGGTGCTTGCGGATGACCTGGCGAAGCCTGGAAATGGCGGCCCGCCGGTCAGCGGGCAGCTCTTTGAGATAATCTGCGACGGTAGCAGCCTTGCTTTGCATCGTGAAGCCCACATCAGTATAGGGGAAATGGTGATGGAAAGGATCAGGAAAACCTTGAACCTCGATCGCTCCGTGCGGCGGCGCACGTTCGTCGCGGGCGGGTTGTGCTGGTCCGCGCTGCGCGGGGCCGAGCCCGTCACGCCGCCGAAGCCGCTGCCCGGACACCCGCGGCTGTACCTGCGGGAAGAGCACCTGGCGATGATACGGGCGCGGTTGGAGCACAAGCTGCTGGCGAATCCCGCAGCCCGGCTGAGGGCGAGCGCGGCGCTTTCGCCCACGGGGCTGGCGATCGACCGGGTAGCTGAGTGCGCGCGCAGCCGCGCGCTGCTGGCCATGCTCGCGGGCGACGAGAAGCTGGGGCGCGAGGCGATCGACATCGTGCTCGATCGCCTGCCGCAGGCCGTGTGGGATCTTTCGGTGCAGGACATCTCACGGCAGATCGGGCTGGTCATGCTCAGCGCGGGCATGGTCTACGACTGGTGCTTTCCGTGGCTGGGCGACGCGGGTCCGGTCTTCATCGAGCAGGCGTACCGGCTGGCGCGGATGCTGGAGGTCGGATATCCGCCGACGGGCCAGGGCGCGGTGACCGGGCATGCGGGCGAAGCGATGCTGCTGCGCGACCTGTTGGGGACCGGGCTTGCGATCTACGATGAATCGCCGGAGATGTACGAGCTGACGGCGGGCCGGATCTACCGCGAGTTCGTGCCGGCGCGGGATTTCTGGTACCCGGCGCACTACCACCATCAGGGCTCTGCGTACGGTCCGTACCGGTTCCGGTGGGAAGTGCTGGCGGCGTGGATTCTGGAGCGTGCCGGCCTGGGCGCGCCGTTTTCGCGGGAACAGGGCCAGGTTCCCTATCGCTGGGTGTACACCGAACGGCCCGATGGAAAGCTGATGGCCGAGGGTGACGTATTCGCGGGGCAAGTGACGACGGCTCCGTTTCTGCTCACCGCCGGGTTGTACGGCGACGGCTATCTGCAGGGGCGGTTTCTGGCCGCGCGCGACGTGAGTTCGCAGGACGCGATCGAATTCCTGTTGTTCTTCGATCCCGACCTGCCGCCCGCGCCGGTGGATGAGTTGCCGTTGGGGCGGTACTTCGGCCCGCCGTACGGGGGGATGGTGCTGCGGACGGCCTGGAACGGGCGCGGCGAGGATCCGGCGATCGCCGAGTTCAAAGTGAAGGAGTGGCACTTCAACAATCACCAGCACATGGACGCGGGATCGTTTCAGATCTGGTACCGCGGGCCGCTGGCGATGGACACGGGGCTGTACCGGAGATACTTCAGCCCGCATGATGGCAACTACTGCAAAAGGACCATCGCGCACAATTGCATGCTGGTCGAGGAGCCGGAAGAGTCTTTTGTCGACGGGCGCTGGGTGAATGACGGCGGGCAGCGCTGGCCGAACGCGGCGCGTGAGGCGAGGACGATCGAGCAGATCCGGACCTCGGGTTACAAGGTGGCTACGGTGCTGGGGGCGGCGATGGACCTGGAACACCGGTGGGCCTACCTCGAGGGCGATCTGACCGAGGCTTACGGGGCGAAGAAGGTGGAGGCGCACCGGCGGGCGTTCGCGTGGCTGCAGAAACCCGTGGAGGGGGTGGAGATCGCGCTGGCGGTGTTCGGCAGAGTGGTGACGGCGAATCCGGACGCGGTAAGGCGGTGGCTGCTGCACACGGCGAGCGAGCCGGAATTGTTGACGGCAGGGACGATTTCGAACAATGGCAAGGCGACGCTGGCGCATCAGGTGCTGCTGCCTGCCGAGGGCGATTTCCGGCTCGAAAAGGTGGGAGGCGAGGGGGCGGAGTTCATCTCGGGCGGACAGAACTGGATTCCGGACCGGGCGCCGGCGGCGGCGGACGAAGCAGGCGCGTGGCGCGTGGAGTTAATTCCGCCGGTGGGACGGCGCGAGGAAACGCTGCTGAACGTCCTGGAAGTCATGCCCGGGATGGCGACCGGCGGCGGCCGTGCCCGCTTGTTCGAGACAGCCTCGCATACGGGCTTCGTGCTGGGCGACCGCGCCGTGCTGTTCCGCAAAGAGGCAGGGCGGCAGGCTGAAGAGGTGTCGCTCGAATTGCCGGAAGGGCAGGGCAGTTACCACTGTCTGGTGACCGGCCTGGCCGAGGGGAAGTGGCTGGCCGGCGAATCGGAGGCGGCGGTAACCGCGGAGGGCGGCGTCGCCGCATTCACGGCGCCGGCGGGCCTGGTGCGACTGCGGCAGGAGTGACCGGGGAGCGGATCGAGGCGGCCGGAGACGCCAAGTTCCGGCTGAAACGCCATTACAGCACCAGCACCGGATGATACACATTCGGCATCACGGGTGTCCCCAGCGCCACCAGTTCGCCGGCGCCGTTTACGGCCTTCACGTACCTGGCCTCCCCGCGCGCCCTGAACGGACTCACCCGGAAATCGCGTCCGTTCCTGATCTGCGCTTCCGTGATCTGGTCCACAATCTCCACCGGGAATTCCGGCAGCAACTCCGCCGCCGGAATCAGAGCTTCCCTCAATGCCCCTTTCTCAGCCAGCGCCCCCAACTCCTCCAGCGTCCGTGCCGCCCCGATCTCGAACGGCCCGCTTCGGATCCGTCTGAGCTCCGCCAGGTGGCCCCCGCATCCCAGCCGGTTGCCCGCATCGTGCGCGATCGATCGCAGGTATGTCCCCGCGCTCGTCCTGACCCTGATTCGAACCGCGTCGCGCCACACCTCCAGGAACTCCAGCTCATGCACAGTCACTTCCACCGGCGCGAGCTCAACCGGCCGATTCTTCCGCGCCAGCGCGTACGCCGGCCGTCCGTCCACCTTCTTGGCCGACACCGGCGGAGGAACCTGCATGAAGGTTCCTCGAAAGCCCTCAAACGCGCGTTCGACGTCCTCCATCCCGAGAGCAACCTGCGCTCGCTGGCCGACCAACTCCCCTTCCGCATCGTATGTCGTCGTCGACCAGCCGAAACGGATCACGCCCACGTATTCCTTCTCGTTTTCCCCGAAGAACTGGGCCAGTCGCGTGGCGCGGTTCAGCAGAACCGGCAGGACTCCCGTCGCCCCGGGGTCCAGCGTCCCCAGGTGACCGACCTTTCTCGTTCCGGCGATTCGCCTCACCTTGTTTACTACGTCGTGTGAGGTCCATCCCGGCGCTTTGTCGATTACAAAGACTCCATTCATGTGATTCGCGCACCGCAAAAAACGGCGCCCCAGTCCGGGACGCCGTCTGACTTCAGTGTACCGGAGGCCGCAGCTTCTCCGCCGCCAGTTGCGCGATGTCCGCCAGCCTCGGCTCGCTCCCCGCCGCCACCGCGGGCAACGCATCTCGGAACATCGTCTGGCAGAAAGGACACGCCGTCGCGATCACCCTGGCCCCGGTCTTCAACAGCTCCTCCGCGCGCTCATGGCTCACCCGCTTCCCTTTCTCCTCGCCAAGAAAGACCTGTCCGCCCCCCGCCCCGCAGCAGAAACTCTTCTCACCGTGCCGGGGCGCCTCGCCGACGCGGCCGGCAAACGCGGCCACACGCCGCGGCGCCTCGTAGGTGCCCCGATACCGTCCCAGGTAGCACGGATCGTGATACACCACCTGGCCGGTGCCTCGCCCCGCCGGCAATCGTTTCATCAGCCGGGCGATCAGCTCCGAGTGGTGCTCCACGGCAAACGAGACGCCGAAATCCTTCCAATCTTCACCGATCGTCCGCACACAATGCGGGCAGATGCTGACGATTCTCTTCACCCCTGCCGCCCTCATCTGCCCGGCATTGAACTCAGCCAGCCTTTGAAACGCGAGATCGTTGCCCAGCCGCCGCGCCGGGTCCCCCGAGCACTTCTCCTTCTGCAACACTCCGAATGTCACGCCGGCGTATCTCAGCACATCCGCCAGCGCCAGCACCGTCTCACGGCCCTGCGGATCGTACGACCCCATGCATCCCAGCCACAGCAGGTAATCCTGCGATCCGTCGTAGAGCGGCAGGCCGTTCGTGCGGATGAATCTGTCCCGCTCGAGCGAGTTCATGCCCAACGGGTTTCCTTTTCTTTCAAGCTGCAGAAACCGCTCTCCGCCGTGCTCGTCCTCCCACTGCCCCGTGTTCACCGCTCCCCGCCGCAAGCCGATGATCATCGGCAGGTGCTGCACGCCCACGGGGCATGCCGCCTCGCATGCTCCGCACGTCGTGCATTGAAACACCGCCTCCTCGGCCAGCCGCGCCCCGAGCAGCGGCCTGTCCGATCCCGCGCCGTTCTCCTTCAGAAATTCTCGAAAACCCAACGCGATTTCTTTCGGATTTAGCAATTTCCCGGTTAAATGCGCAGGGCATTGCTCCATGCAGCGCCCGCATTCGACGCATGAATACGCCTGAAGCGCCGTCAGCCGGGTAACATCCCGGCCCGTGCTCAATCCGAAGTCGTCGTCGCCCGCTAGCGGCGCGACCGTGGCGAATCCCTCGCGCTTCAACAGAACCGAGAGCGGGCTCAAGAGCAGGTGCAGGTGTTTCGTGCCCGGCAGGAGCGGGAGAAACGCCAACAGGGCAGCGGTATGCAGCCACCAGATCAGACGGCCCCCGTAGCCGAGGTGCTCCGCCATGTATGTGACCATCAGCGCGAAGATCAGTCCGGCGATCACCCCGCTCTCCGGCGAGACTTTCTCGCCCAGCCATCTCGGACGCACAAGAAAGCGCCGCGCCGCCAGGCCCAGAATCGAGGCCGTCACCAGGATGCTGAACACAAACGCGACCCGGAACCACAGCGACCCCACGCCCGTGCTCTCCTCCAGCCAGCGCACGCCGAATCCGCGCACCAGGTGGTCCACGGTCACCATTGAAAAGGCGCAGAAACCCCAGAACACGAACGCGTGCGCCAGTCCCGCCAGCGGCCGGCCGCGGATCACTTTCCACTGCAGCATCACGTCCAGGGCGAATTCGCGCGCCCGCGCGCCGTGCAGCGGCGTTGCCGGATCGGGCTTGGATCCCAGAATCGCGCGCGCCACTTTCTGCATGCGAAGAACAAAAAGCGCAAGAGAAGAGAGAAGTGCTGACGCGAACGCCACTACTTCCACGTGAGGACGGGCTTCCATGTCGGTCGAACCACACTGTAGCATGACGCCAGCCGCACGGCCCCACTACAATGGAACCTTATCGGGGAAAGCCAACGGAGGGTCATTGCGTTATCTCGTCGCCGGCGCCGCCGGGTTCATCGGATCACACCTGTGCGACCGCCTCATTGCGCTGGGTCACGACGTGCTCGGCGTGGACAACTACCTGACCGGAAGGCCGGAAAACCACGCGCACCTGGCGGGCCACCCCCGCTTCGCCTTCATGCGCCACGACATCGTCGAACCGCTGGAAGTTTCCGGAACGCTCGATGTCGTCATGAATCTCGCCTCTCCGGCCAGCCCTGCGGATTATCTCGAGTACCCCATCGAGACCCTGCGCGCCGGCTCCGAAGGCGCCCGCAATCTGCTGGAAACCGCCCGCGCCCACAACGCCCGCTTCCTGCTGGCCTCCACCAGCGAATGCTATGGCGACCCGCTCGAGCATCCTCAGGTGGAATCCTATTGGGGCCACGTCAACCCCGTCGGTCCCCGCTCCTGCTACGACGAAGCCAAGCGCTACGCCGAGGCCCTGACGATGGCCTATCACCGCCGTTACGGGCTGAAAACCGCCATCGCCCGCATCTTCAACACCTACGGCCCGCGCATGAAACTCGACGACGGCCGCATCGTGCCTGCATTCATCGGCCAGGCCCTCCGCCACGCCCCCATCACCGTCTTCGGCTCCGGCGCCCAGACTCGCTCCTTCTGCTACGTCTCGGATCTGGTCGAGGGTCTCGTCCGGCTCGCTGACGCCGAGGAGCCCTACCCCGTCAATCTCGGGAATCCCCAAGAGATGACGGTGCGCGCATTCGCCGAGCAGATTCGCGCCGCCACCCGAGCGGCATCGGAGATCGTTTTCAAACCATTACCTGAAGACGATCCTCAGCGCCGCCAGCCCGATATCTCCAAAGCCCGCAGACTCCTGGGTTGGGAGCCTCGCGTCGATCTCGAAGAGGGTCTTCGGGCAACCATCGAATGGTTCCGCCAGCCCGCCGCATGTTCCGGGCCCCAGAGGTGACCTGACGCGCTTCTTCGCCCCCGTCTGCCGGCACGCGCACTGCGCGAACAGCTCGAGCGTGGCGGCGGGCGAAGCGAACCCTCCATCCGAGCTGGCGGACCTCCCAGCCGCTCACGCTCTGAGAACGGAGAGATAATCGCTTCCATGAAGCGTCGCGATTTTCTCGCCTCCACGCTCGCCTCTCCGGCGGCCGCCGCCCCAACGCCCGGCCCGATCAAGGTCGCCTGCGGCTCCTTCTGTTTCCACGCTTTCCGCGCCAAGGCCTACCCCGATGAAGCCGTCGACATCATCGGATCGCTGGGCTTCGACGGCATCGAACTCGTCATCAACGCCCGCGAGGACTTCGACGCCTACTGGAAGGGCAAGCCGCTTGACGCTCTCCGCTCCAGACTCGACCGGAGAAAGCTCGCCATCAGCCAGTTGATCCTCTTCCAGCCCGTCGTCGAAGGCCTCACATCCCTCGACAAGGCCGAGCGCGACCGCAATCTCGACTGGCTCGAACGCGGCGCGCAGGTCGCGCGGCTGCTCAACGCCCCGATCCTGAATATCGTCGCGCCCTGGCCCCGTGAAATCACGGGTCCGGTCGATTACCTTCCCCGCTATTACGACATCGAGTCTCCGAAGCCCGGCGAGAAGTTCCACCTCGACCTCGCCCCCGGCTTCGATTGGGACAGAGTCTGGACCGCCTACATCGACACCACCAAGGCCTGCCTCGATCGCGTCAAGGCCCACGGCCGCAAGCTCACCATCGAACACCACACGCACACCATGATCCCCGGCGTCGACGCCTTCCTCCGGCTTTGGGACGTCATCCGCGATCCCGCCCTGGGCTACAACCTCGACATCGGCTGGACGCTGTCCCACCGCGACTACCCGCCCGTCGCCATCGCCAAGGTCAGACGCCAGCTCATGAACCTGCACATGCGCGACATCGACGGTCTCATGCGCCGCTTCCCCCACATTGGCGAGGGCGTCATGGACTTCAAGCACATCGCCGCCGCACTCAAGACCGCCGGCTACCGCGGCTTCGTCACGCTGGAACAGGACAAGCACCCCGGCGACATGAAAGCCACCGCCCAGCGCTTCCTTGCCATGCTGCGCGAGTACCTCGCATAAAGCCCACCCTCGCCGCAATGGCTTGCGAGCGGCGCTGCCGGCGGCAAGCTCACAGCGTCACAGGAGCGCGGCGGAGTCCGCCCGGCGCGTTCACGCCGGGAGGCCCGCATCCGCCCGCGCCCTGAGCAGCCGGGGCGCGCAGCGGCGGCCGGCACGGCAGAGGGTGCGGTCGATCCAGAGCCGCGTCAGCTTCTCCTGAACGCCATTCTGCGCCAGGCGGCTGCGCAGGCTGTCGAAATCGACGTAGTCGAGCGGCTGGTCCTGATTGAAACAGGAGAAGACCACGGACTCCTCGCCAGTCAGCGGGTTGCGGTGCAACTGCATGCACTGGGCGCAAATCTCCTTCATCATGCACTGCATCGGCGAGTTGATGCTGGCGATGGCGGCGTGCTCCTTTGTGAGGAACGGGGCGAGCACTCCGCGGCGTGCCTGGGCGACGGCGCGCATCATGCCGTCCGAGCCGATCGTGACCAGGCGGTCGACCTCCTCGAAGCGAATGGCGGGCTCGCCCAATTCGCCGGAGGCATAGGCGCGCATCGCCTCGACGATGTTGCCCACGAACGAGTGATCGAGCGGCCGCCCGGGCTCGAAGCCCGGCGCTTCGTCACAGCACCAGACGATGACGTCGGCGGCGCGCTCGGCGATTTTCTTGTAGCCGGCGATGTAGACCACTCGCGAGCCCCTGCCGCGCAGAGTCTGGCCGATGGAGAACAGCACCGCATTGCCGAGCCCGCCGCCCACCAGCAGAACGGTTTCCTTCCCGGGCGTCTCGGTCGGGGCGCCCGTGGGGCCCATCAAGACGACGGGCTCGCCCGGCTCGAGAAGCGCGCACAGATCGGAGGATCCGCCCATCTCGAGAACGATGGTGGAGAGGAGGCCCAGCTCGCGGTCCATGGATGCGCCCGTCAGGGCGAGGCCCTCCATGGCGAGCATCGTGCCGCCGGCGCGAATTGCGCGGGCCTCCAGATTCTGCAGCCGGTAGAACTGTCCGGGCCGGAACGCGCGAGCCGCCAGGGGAGCGCGAACGATGACTTCAACGATGTTCGGCGTCAGCCGGACCACCCGGTCGACGGTGGCGCGCAGTTCACTGTTCAGCCGTCCGATCAGGGCTGCTGGCGCCGGCTCCGACACGGGCCGTTTCGCCATCATCCGGGAGATCACGGGGTAGCCGTGCCGCGCGCTAGCCATCGCCTTCACGACGTTGCCGGCGTAAGAAGGATGCAGATCGCCGAAGAAGCTGACGGCGCGGCCGTCGTCGCGCAAGGAGGTCAGCACCCGCGGGACGGCAGGTTTGGTGGAACGCTCCGGCTCCACAGGCGTGCCGGCTTCATCGACGGCCTGGAAATGACGCCCGTGGATGACGAGGTTGCGCGTGTCCTCGCGCCCGAGCACGGTATTCGGCACCGTGCCCGCGGCAACCAATACGGTCCGGGCCGGCAGCGAGACGGGAAGTCCCTCCCGGGACGGCCGGCCAGTCGCGGGGTCGATGGGGTGACGGGTCAGATGCAATGTCGAACACTGGCCGAAACGGTCGACTTCCACGCCCTCAGGCGTGAGGCATTCAGCGAAGCGGATGCCTTCCTGCAGGGCGAGCCCGACCTCCTCATGGTTGAGCGTGTAGCTCGGCGCGTCGATCAGGCGGCGCCGGTATGCGATGGTCACGCCGCCCCAGGCGTTGAACAGGTCGAGCAGGCGCGGCGGGCGGCCTTCAGCGGCAGCGGCCGCGCGCTCCCGCCGAATGGCCCGGGCGTGTTCAATGAACTCTCCGGCCGTCTCGGCCTCCTCTTCGGACCAGCCGTACCGGACGGCGGCCTCCCCGTACTCTTCGGCCAGCGTCTCATAGCGGGAAAGAAACTTCTCCACCTGCACCGGGTAATACGCGAGCGCCTCAGTTGCCGTGTCGATGGCCGTCAGCCCGCCGCCGATGACCACGACGGGCAGCCGTACTTGCAGGTTCGCGACCGAATCCTTCCTGGCGGCGCCGGTCAATTGCAGCGCCATCAGAAAGTCGGACGCCTGGCGGACGCCGTGGGCGAGGCCGTTCTTCATCGGGATGACAGTCGGTTTGCCGGCGCCCATGCACAGCGCGATGTGATCGAAGCCCATCTCGAAGGCGCTGTCGATGGTGATGGCGCCGCCGAATCGGACGCCGCCGAACATGCTGAATCCGGTGCGGCGTTCGACGAGCAGCCGGATGAGTTTGAGGAAGTTCTTGTCCCAGCGGACCGTAATCCCGTACTCGGCCACACCGCCAAAGCCGGCCATGACGCGTTCGCCGAGCGGTTCATAGATCGAGTTCACGTCGCGCAGGGGAGCGAACGGCGCGCGCCGGCCGGAGGCGTCGACGCCGCCAAGCTCCGGGGGCAGCGGCTCGATCTTCAGCCCGTCGACAGCGACGACCGTGTGACCGTCATTCATCAGGTGGTGCGAAAGTGTGAAGCCCGCGGGACCAAGCCCCACGACGAGCACCTTGTAGCCGGTAGCCGGCCGTGGCAGCGGCCGCTCGAAGTTGAGGGGATTCCAGCGCGTTAACAGGCTGTAGATCTCAAAGCCCCACGGCAACTGCAGGACATCCTTCAGAATGCGTGTTTCGGCCTGGGGAATGTCCACCGGGTCCTGCTTCTGGAAGATGCAGGATTTCATGCAGTCATTGCAGATCCGGTGCCCGGTCGCCGCAGCCATCGGATTGTCGATGGTGATGACAGCGAGAGCGCCGATCGCACAGCCCTGCTGCTTCACCTCGTGCATCTCGGAGATCTTCTCTTCCAGCGGGCATCCGGCGAGCGGAACGCCGAAGACGCTCTGTCGGAAGCCGCCTCCCGCATCCTTGAGTCCCGTGGAACAACTGTCCTTGCCCTGATGGTGGCACTTGATGCAGTAGTGGACCTGGTCGAGCGCGCGCGGCAGATCCATGCCGGGATCGGTCAGGCCGAAGCCGTCGCGATGGCGGAGGTCGTGCTCCGCAAGGCGGAAGGCGGGCGTGCCGGAGGTCTCGTCGACGAGCACGTCGACCAGATGTTCCATGTCGAGCTTGTGTGGGACGCGGAACAGGACTCCACCGCGATGCTTGCGGCGGCCCTGTGGGGTGAGCGCGGCCCAGGCGGCGTAAGCCGCGGCCGAAGCGAGTGCGGCGGCGAAACGGGTTTCGTCCGCCATCCAGAGCCCGATGTGCCGCGTGAAGGAGTCCTCCGTCAGGGCCTCGCCGAAGAGGCGTTCGAGCTCGGCGGCCAGAGCGGCGCCATCATAGGCCGCCGCCTGTTGCGGCTTGACGCCGGAGATCGCCTTCTTCTGCACGAAGCTGCGCTTGACGTGGTAAAGCGACGCCAGTTCGGCGTGGCGTGCGGCCAGTTGTCGAACCTCCGGGCCGATGCCGAACAGGGCTGCCAGAAAATCCTCGAGGTGCGGCGCAAGCGCGATCAGCAGAGCTGAGCGCCGCCGGGCGTCGAACTGAGCCGGATCGCGCCGGGCCTCCAGGAGTTGCGCCTGCAACGCTTCGTCCGCCCGCTCGAGATGGGCGAGGAATCGCGAGTCGAGCGATTGCAACCCTTCACGGTCGTAGAGATCTTCAAAGGCCAGTTCGAAGCCGAGGACCAGCGGTCCAGCAGAGGTGCTCATGATTGTTCCGGGACAAGCGGCCGCGGCGGCGCGTCAATGGCGCGTCCCCCCGCTGGGAGCCTCGACGGCGGCCGTTCGCAATCCGGCGAACCGCGGGATGCAGCCCCTTGGTTGAGATTGTACTTCAGGCCAGGCGCTCCCGTCGTTCCCGGCAGTCCCTGCTTGGCTTCTCCATCCCGCTGTGATACACCTTCAGACACATGAGGTTGAGTTGGATGACCCGGCGCGAATGGGCGTACGCCCTGGCTGCGCCCGTGGCGGCAGCGGCGCCGGCGCTCCGCGTGGCCGCCTTCCGCGCCGATGCTACGCCGCCCCTCGGTGAGCCGCTCATCTGGGTCGACCCCGCCAGGGAGATTCTCGACCCTCTGCTGGCCAAAGGGGTTGTTCTCGACGACGGCCGCCAGCGGCTGGTGCTCTGCGCCGTCGACTGGTGCGGCATCGGCAGCTCCACCCACCGGCTCTTTGTCCGGCGCATCGCGGAAGCGGCAGGCGCCAGCGTCCGGAATGTCTCCGTCCACGTCGTCCACCAACACACCGCCCCCTACGTCGACGGCGACGGCTCCGCGCTGCTTCGCAAGTACCCGGACACTCCGCTGCTCATGAGCGCCGGAGCACTCGATATCGTCACCGGCCGCATCGCAGAAGCCGTCCGCGGCGCGGCAGGCCGCCTGCAGCCCGCCGACCGCATCGGCTTCGGCGAAGCCGGCGTCGACTCGGTCGCCTCGGCGCGCCGCATCGTCGAAAACGGCGCGCTCGTCACCCGCTTCAGCACCGGCGGCCGCGATCCCAGAATGGCCGCGCTTCCCGAAGGCGACGTCGACCGCCGCTTGAGAACTCTCACCTTCGCCCGCGGCGACAAGCCCCTCGTCCGGCTCCACTACTACGCCACGCATCCGCAGACGTTCTGTTGCGACGGCCGCGTTACGGCCGACTTCGTCGGCGCCGCCCGCGAGCAATTCGAAACGGAAGAGGGCGTCCCGCAGATCTATTTCACCGGCTGCGCCGGTGATGTGACCGTCGGCAAGTACAACGATTCCACCCGTGCGGCGCAAGACGGGCTGCGCCAGCGCCTTCTCGCCGGTTTCAGGGCCGCGGCCGCGGCGACCAGCTTTGGACCGCTGCCGCGGTTGCGCTGGAAAGCGGCCCCGCTCCACCCGCCGCCCCGCACCGCGCCGCTGCCGGATCTCGCTGCCATGACCGGACGCTCCGCGCAGGATCGTTACCGCGCAGCCATCACCGTCGCCTTCTCGCAACGCAGGGAGCCGCTCGAAATCGCCGCGCTCCACCTCGGTAGATTCACAGTCCTGCACCTGCCCGGCGAACCCATGCTCTTCTTCCAGAAGTTCGCCAGGCAGGCCGCCCCCGGCAGGACGATCATCGTCGCCGGCTACGGCGACATCAGCCCCGGCTACCTCTGTACCGACGAGGCCTTCCGCCAGGGCGGCTACGAACCGGGCGCGTCCAATGCCGGCGCAAGCATGGAAGCAGTTCTCACCAGAGCCATCAAGGAGATTGTGGTCACATGAGTGATAGTACCCGCCGCAAATTCGTTCAGGCCGGCAGCGCGACGCTCGCCGGTTTGAGCTTCCCGAACAAGGCATCGGCCGTTCCCTCGACCCTGGCCATGGACGGCGGAGCCAAGTCGGTCACCGTGTCCGTGCAGCGCCAGACCGCGCTCAGCCGCTGGCCGCGCTATGGCGCCAGGGAGAAGCAGGCGCTCCACGACCTGATCGACAGCAACCGGTTCTACGAGGAACTCCCCGCTTTCGAGAAGGAGTGGCAGGAGTATACGAAGTCGCCGTTCGTCAAGGCGCACATGAACTGTTCGAGCGCGCTCACCAGCATGTACTTCGCGCTCGACCTGCCGGCCGGGAGCGAGATCATGGTGCCGTCCTACACCTTCTTCTCCACCTGTGTGGCCATGCGTTTCTTCGGCTACGTGCCGATCTTCATCGACATCGACCCCAGAACCGCCTGCTTCGATCTCGACGACGCCAAACGCAAGCTTACGCCCCGGGCCAAAGCCCTGGTCGCGATGCACTCCTGGGGCCTGCCCTGCGAGATGGACAAGATCTCCTCGTGGGCCAAGGAGAAGGGCCTCATCGTCCTCGAAGACGCCGCTCACGCGCACGGCGCGGAGATGCAGGGCCGGAAGATGGGCGTCTGGGGCGAGATGGGCGCGATCAGCTTTCAGGCGAGCAAAGTGATGCCGACCGTCGAAGGCGGCATGGGCATGTACCAGAAGCGCGAGTACTTCGAACGCGCCGCCGCGTTCGGACACTACGAAGACCCGCCGAAGTTCCCCAAGGACAGCCCCGTGCGCGCCTACGAGGGCACCGGCTTCGGCCAGAAGTATCGCATGCACCCCTTTGCCGCGGCGGTCGGCCGGGTGCAACTTCGCCACTTGGACGAGATCAACACCATTTCGAGGAACAATATCCGCAAGCTCAATGACCGGCTGATTCAGCTCCCGGGCCTCTCCGAGCCCGTCGTCCGGGCCGACCAGAAGCGCGTGTACTACTACATGAACATGCTGCTGCTCGACGAGAAGAAAGCCGGCTTCAAGCGCGACATCCTGCTCAAGGCGCTCCAGGCGGAGGGGGTCCGCGCCGCCATCTGGGACTACCCCGAGCAGCACAAACTCAGGATCTACGCGGAAGAGAAATGGTGGCACCACAAGCCCGCCGTTCCCGCCTCGATGCCGGGCAATGAGCAGATCAACAAGACCCACATCTTCATGCCCATCCCGTACGGCGATGCGCCCGAGCTGCTCGACCAGTGGGTGCAGGCCTTCGAGAAGATCTGGGCGCACCGGAAGGACCTCGGCAGACAATCCTGATGCGGTCCGAATCGCTGCGGGAGGGCAGCAGGCTCGTCCGGCGCGCCGCATGGCATGCGCTATTGGCAGCCGCAGCCGCGCTGCACGCCGCCGAACCCATGCGCCTCATCACTCTCGACCCCGGCCACTTTCACGCCGCGCTGGTGCAGCGCGAGATGCTCGCCGGAGTCTCGAACGAAGTTGCCGTTTACGCCCCGTTGGGGCCGGACCTCATCGCTCATCTCCAACGCATCGCCGGCTTCAACACCCGCTCCGGCAACCCAACCGCATGGCGCACCCGCGTCTACGCCGGTCCCGACTACATGGAGCAGCTCTTCGCGCGGGAGCCGCGCGACGGCATCGTCATCATCTCCGGCCACAACCGCGGCAAGATCGACAGCGTTCTGCGCCTCATCGCCGGCGGCTTCCACGGCCTGATCGACAAGCCCTGGATCATCGACGAGCGCGACTTCGAAAAACTCCGCGAGGCGCTCGATGCAGCCGAGGCCAAGCGTCTGGTGCACTTCGACGGCATGACCGAGCGCTTCGAGATCACGCGCCTGCTCCAGCGCCTGCTCGTCAACTCGGAACCCGTCTTCGGCAAGCCGCTGGCCGGCACGCCCGGCAATCCGTCGGTCGAGATGGACAGCGTCCATTTCCTGCTCAAGCTGGTGGCGGGCGTCCCGGCCCTACGGCCGCCGGCTTACTTCGATGTCGCGCAGCAGGGCGAAGCGCTCGCCGATGTCGGCACACATCTTGTCGATCTCGTCCATTGGACCCTCTTCCCTGGCAAGGTCATCGACTACCGCCGGGACATTCGGCTCTTGTACGCCAGCAACTGGCCCACCCTAATCACGCGCGCCCAGCTCGAGCGCGTCACCGGCGAGCGCCGCCTGCCGGGGGGCCTCGAGAAAGCCATCGAGGCCGACGGGCTGCACTACGCCTGCAATAACGAAATCGGCTATTCGGTGCGCGGGTTCCACGTGCGGCTGAAGGTTGACTGGCAGTACGAAGCGCCAGCCGGTTCGGGCGACCGCGTCCGCGCCGTCTTTCACGGCTCTCAGGCGTCGATCGAACTGCTCCAGGACAAGGACCAGAGCTTCCGGCCGGAGATCTACGTGGTCCCCGCCAACCCTGGTCGCATCGCGAGCATGGAAACCGCCCTGCGGAGGACGCTCCAGGCTGCGACCGAATGGCCCGGCCTCGAGGTGAAGACCGAGGGCGCGCGCCTCCATGTCCTGATCCCGGAGCGCTACAGGATCGGCCACGAAGCCCACTTCTCCATCCTGCTCAACACGTTCCTCGGATACGTCCGCAACCCTGCCAGCCTCCCCGCGTGGGAGAAGCCGAACATGCTCGCCAAGTACTACGTCACGACGGCGGGCGTTGCGCTGGCGCACCGCACGTCCTCCGGAAAGGCCACTCAATGAGAACCCGACAAGCACTTCTCCCGCTCTCCACAGCGCTGTTATTCGCCTCCTGTTCCGCGCCCAGGCCGGCTTCGGAAACCGCGCCCGCGCCGCCCGCGGCAACGCCCGGCAAGCTGATCGCCAGGACATACAACTCCGGCTTCAAACTCGCCCACGACACCTACAACGGCATGGGCACGGGTAGTGACGGCAATATCTATTACGTTCTCAGCGCCGAGCCCCACGACACCGCGGGCCAGATGTACGTCTTCGAGCCGAAGACCGGGAAATCGCGCCATCTCGGCGATCTCTCCGCGGCTTGCGGTGAAAAGGGCAAGCGGGTGGTCGCGCAGGGCAAGAGCCACGTGAACTTCGTCGAGTCGGACGGCAAACTCTACTTCGCCACGCATACCGGCTTCTACGCCATCATCGACGACATGGAGAAGATGGGCATACCGCCCCCCGGCTGGTCCGGCTACCCCGGCGGCCATTTCCTCGCCTACGACATGAAGTCCGGCGCCTTCGAGGACCTCGCCGTCGACACCAAGGGTGAAGGCATCCTCACCATGAACATGGACACGCGGCGGAAGCGCATCTACGGCCTGACGTGGCCCACCGGTCGTTTTCTCCGCTACGACCTCAAAACGCGCCAGATGAAAGACTTCGGTTCGCTCTTTGTCGACGGCGAAAACGGCCGGGGCGCCCGCTATCGCACCATCTGCCGCTCCTTTGGCATCGACCCGCGCGACGGCGCCGTCTACTTCACCACCGGCGAAGGCGCCATCCATCGGTATGAATATGAGAAAGACACGCTCGAGCTCGTCGCCGGCGACGACCTCAAGAAGGACTACTTCGGCCTCTACGATCCGTCGTCGGCCGGGCACATGGCCTACAACTGGCGTCAGGTCTTCTGGAATCCGAGCGACAATCAGATCTATGGGGTCCACGGCAATTCCGGCTACCTGTTCCGCTTCGACCCGAAGGCCGAACGCGTCGAGGTGCTCGACCGCATAACCTCGCAGCCCTCCAGGCAGAGCGGCATGTTCGATCAGTTCAGCTACGGCTATCTCGGCTTCGCGCTCGGGCCCGACAACCGCACCATCTACTACCTGACCGGCGGGCCGGTCTACGTCGACGGGAAACGCGTCCGCGGCAAGGAGAGCACGGCCAAGGGCGAAGCCAAGGGCACCGAAGATCTGCACCTCGTCACATGGGATATCCCGACTGGCCGCTACACCGATCACGGCGCCGTCTTCTACGAGAACGGCGGCCGGCCCGCCTACGTGAATTCCATCGCCGTCGGCCACGATGGCACGGTCTACACGCTGGCCCGAATCACGGAGGACGGCCACACCCGCGCGGACCTCGTCGCCATTCCGCCCGTGCGGCTACAATAGGTCTGCCGTGAGCGGAACGCCCCTCTCGAGACGCGCATTCCTTGGCGCCGCAGCGACCCTGGCGCCGCTCCGCCGCCCGCCGAACATCCTGTTCATCTTCGCCGACGATCTCGGCTGGCGCGATGTCGGCTACCAGGGCACGGATTTCTACGAGACGCCCAACCTGGACCGGCTGGCCAAGGAGAGCATGGTCTTCAGCCAGGCCTATGCCTGCGCGGCCAACTGCGCGCCCTCCCGCGCCTGCCTGCTCTCCGGCCAGTACACGCCGCGCCACGGCGTTTACGCAGTCACCAGCACTCTGAGGGGGCCGCGCGAAAGGATGCGCATGATCCCCGTCCCCAATGACCAGACGCTCGACCCCGAGAAGGTGACTTTCGCCGAGGCGCTCAAAA
>WBZO01002014.1_pt1 | contig 28428 bp, 29 predicted proteins | sample 5204261 | NCBI WGS metagenome assembly WBZO01 (sample SAMN12412400, study PRJNA552823) | activated sludge metagenome | isolation source: activated sludge from anammox sidestream of wastewater treatment plant... | place: USA: North Carolina | collected 2017-09
GCCCGCCCGTGACCACGAGCGTCCCGGCCAGGTCGGCCCGGATCGCCCGGTCCTGCTCGACCTGGATGGTGGCCACGATGTCGCCCATGCGGCCCGTGCGCTCGCGCTCCAGCGCGGCGAGCAGGGCACCCTCCCCCACCACCGCCAGGCCGGACTCCGCGGCCCGGTCACGGTCGAAGACCTCGTCGTCGAGCCCCACCACCTCGCGGCCCCCGCGCGTCGCGAAGTGCCTCCGGCGCACCACTCCCATCGGCTCGACCGCGGTCGCCCGGTAGAAGGGCTCGGCGACCGGGGCCCGCCAGTCGACGACCAGGGGGTTGTGGGCGTCGTCGTCGACGCCGATGCGGCCGATGTAGAAGCGCTCGCCGTCGTCACGGTCGAGGCGGCCGAAGACGAGCGGCGCCTCCCCGATGTCGAGCGCCGCCAGCCGGCGGCGGGTGGTGTCGTGGGCGATGTCGCGCTCGAGGCGGGCCTGGTGCGTACCGCCCCGGCGGACCTCGGCGTAGGCCTCCGACACCCGCTCGGCGGAGCGGCGCATCTCGTCGAGCGCGGCGTAGGCCGCGTCGACCCGGGCCTGCTCGGCGGCCAGCTCGGCGCCCGGGTCGGCGCCCGGGTCAGCGTCGGCGGTCTCGCGCCCGGCGGGCCCGGCGGTCAGCCGGCGGTCGGTCCGGGGGTCGGTGAGGTCGGTCGGGTCGCGCACGGCTCCTTCCAGGGCGGGGGGACCGTCCAGTCTACGCCCCGCCTCGCCGCGCCCGGCCCCGGCGGGGCCCCGCGCCCCGTCAGATCTGACCGGGGATCGTCACCTCGACCCGGTGCGGGTCGACGAGCAGCACCCGGTCACCGAGCGTGACCGCGTCGGCGGAGACCTCGAACCAGCGCCCCTCGAGGTTGGCGAGCCGTGGCACCGCGGCGCCCAGGGCCCGCTCCAGGGTCCGGATCACCCCGGCGTGCGTGACGGCCACGACCTCGGCCGGCGGCAGCGCGCCGAGCGCGGCCAGCACCTCACGGGCCCGGGCCTCCACGCTCTCGTCGGGCTCGAAGCCCGGCGGCCGCCTCCGTGCCGCGAGGTACCCCGGCCACGCGTCCTCGATCTCGGGCCGGGTCAGCCCCGTCCACTCGCCCGCGTCCCGCTCGCGCAGCCGGGCGTCGGACCGGACGGAGAGCCCGGCCGGGCCGGCCAGGACCAGGGCCGTCGCCCGGGCCCGGGCGAGGTCGGAGGTCCACACGGCCCGCACCCCGGGCGGCAGGACCGCCACCGAGGCCTGGCGCTCCCCGAGCGGGGACAGCGGTGGATCGGCGTGGCCCTGCCAGCGGCCGTCGGCGTTCCAGGCCGACTCGGCGTGGCGCAGGAGCAGCACCCGGGTCACGGAACCCACCCCGGCGGCCCGCCCGCCGCCGGTAACCGCGGCCCGGCGACGCTCGCGGTCACCCCGCCTCGACGAGCTCGAACTCGCCGTTGCGGTACACGAGCGTCGCGGACCGACCCTCCAACGGCGGGCGCAGACCGCCCCGGAGCGGGTCGACGTAGACCCGGACGGTCCGGCGCCCCGCCCACGTCGGCAGCGTCACCCGGTCGGCGCCGCCCCACTTGAACGCGCCCGCCGGGAGGGTGAGCGACTGATAGGTGCTGAACCGCTGCCGCCGCAGGGCGGCCGCGACCCGTTCCACAGACGGCGTCACGAAGGGCGACGGCAGCTTGAACCGGTCGAGCTCCTCCTTGACCACGGACCGCAAATCGCCGCGTGCGACACCCGACGGATCGTGGACCCCGCGCTCGAGCAGGCGGGTCCGGGCCGCGTTGCAGGCCCGGTTGACCCGCTCGAGGGTCTGGCCGAGGAGCTCGTGCTGATCGGGGTCGGGCAGCAGCCTGACGGGCGGTTGGGGCATGGCCCGATGCTAAGCGAGGGGCCGCCTTGCCCCGGGCTCCGTTCCGGTCCGACAATGGTGGGTCGACATGAAGAAGGTCCTAGTCGCCACGGTGCTGATCGTCGCGGCCGGTGCCCTCGTCGGGGTGGCGGCCGTGCCCGGCGCTCGCGCCGCGAAACCCCTGCTCGACACCGGCGGCCCGGACCGGAGTGCGCTGCTCGGCGACGTCCCCGACGCCGCCGTCCGGATCTCGCCCGCCGACGGCGCCACCGGTGTCCGCCCCGACACCCCCGTCGACGTAGCCGTCCTCGACGGCCGCCTGGTCGCCGTCAGGTTGCGGCCGGTGGGTGCCGTGGGCGCCCCCGGAGCGGGAACCGGTCCCGGGACCGGAACCGCCGACACGGCGACCGGGTCGCTCAGTGCCGACGGCACCCGCTGGACGTCGTCGGCGGCCCTCGCGCTCGGGACCCGCTACGAGGTCACCGCCACGGTCAGGTCGGCCCACGGCCCGACGACCACCCGATCGTCGTTCACCACCCTCACGCCCACGGCCCGACTCGGGCCGATCGTCAGCCCCGGCGACGACGCCGTGGCGGGCGTGGCCCAGGTCGTCGTGGTGCAGTTCCGGGCACCCGTCGCCGACCGCGCCGCGGTGGAGAGGCGCCTGGCCGTCACGTCGCGACCGTCGGTCGAGGGTGGGTGGCGCTGGGTCTCCGACCACGAGGTCCGCTGGCGTCCCCGCTCCTTCTGGCCGGCCCACACCGCCGTCGAGGTCGATGCCGCGCTCGAGGGCGTCGACGCGGGCGGAGGTGTGTGGGGCGAGCGGAACATCCACGTGTCGTTCCGCATCGGCGACGCGCAGGTCAGCTACGTCGACGTCCGGACCCACAAGATGGTCGTCACGCGTGACGGCGCCCCCGTGAAGACCTTCGACCAGAGCGCCGGGGCGGACCGCTACCCCACCCAGAACGGCACCCACATGGTGCTCGAGAAGATGCAGAAGCTGGTGATGGACTCCGCCACCGTGGGCATCCCGCGCAACTCCCCCGACGGCTACCTCACCACCACCTTCTGGAACGTCCGGATCTCCAACAGCGGCGAGTTCGTGCACGGGGCGCCGTGGTCGGTCGACTCCCAGGGCCGGGCGAACGTCTCGCACGGGTGCGTGAACCTCGCCCCCGCCGACGCCCAGTGGTTCTTCAACTTCAGCCGGCCCGGCGACGCCGTCGTCGTGACCGGGTCCACCCGCCCCCCCTCGACCACCGACGCCGGGACCGCCGACTGGAACACCTCCTGGGACCAGTGGCTCGCCGGCAGCGCGCTGCGCTGACGTGGCCCGGCCTCGACCCCGACGCCCCGGACCGCGGGGCGGCATCCTCGGCGGCCCCGTCGACGGCGCGGCCCGCCTGGAGGTCGAGTACCCCTCACTGGAGGCCCATCCGGGGATCTCGGTGCGACACCGCGGCAGCGGCTTCGCCGGGACGATCGTGAGGGTCGAAGGCGGCGCGGCGGTACTGAGGGGAGCCACCGGGCTGGAGCGCCTGTTCCCGATGTCGCCCGGATCGTTCGCCCACGAGGGCGCCGCGGTCACACTCGTCGCACCACGACCCGCGGCCCGCAACGGCCCCGCCCTCACCGCATCCGGCTCGCGGGCCGCGCCGCCCGCGCCCGCGCGGGTGGCGCGAGCCGGGCGGATCTTCGTGGAGGGGATCCACGACGCCGAGCTGGTGGAGAAGGTCTGGGGCGACGACCTGCGGGTGGAGGCGGTGGTGGTGGAACGCCTCGACGGCATCGACGGGCTCGTCGATGCCGTCGAGGCGTTCGGGCCCGGCCCGGAGCGCCGGCTCGGCGTGCTCGTCGACCACCTCGTCCCGGGATCCAAGGAGGCCCGCCTCGCGGCCGAGGTCGCCGGACCGCACGTCCTCGTCACGGGGTCGCCCTACGTCGACGTGTGGGAGGCCGTGCGTCCCGCCGTCGTGGGCCTCGACGCGTGGCCCACCGTTCCCCGTGGGCGCCCCTGGAAGGAGGGGATCTGCGCGGCGCTCGGCGAACCCGAGCCGGGGCGACTGTGGCGCCGGATCCTCGACTCCGTCGGCAGCTACCGCGACCTCGAGACCCCCCTGGTGGGCGCCGTCGAGGAGCTCATCGACTTCGTGACCGCGCCGGCATGAGCTCGCAACAGGAACGCTTCGGGGAGTGGGCCCGCCGCGTCGGCGGGACCGGGAGCGGTTCGGGTGTGGACCCGGGCGGTGGACCCGGGCGAGGTCCGGCGGAACCTGCCGTCCCGGACGCCGTGCCGGCCGCCACCGTGATCCTCCTGCGCGACACCCCGTCGGGGGTCGAGACCCTGATGCTGCGCCGCGATTCGCGCCTCGCCTTCGCGGGCGGGGCGTGGGTGTTCCCCGGCGGCCGGATCGACCCGGCCGACTACGAGCCGTCACATCCCGGCGACGTGTACCGCGCGGCCCGGCGCGCCGCCGTCCGGGAGGCGGCCGAGGAATCGGGCCTGGAGGTCGACCTCGCGGGGCTCGTCTGGCTGTCGCACTGGATGCCCCCGCCCCAGACGCCCCGACGGTTCTCGACCTGGTTCTTCGTGGCGCCCGCCCCCGGCGGTGAGGTCCGGGTCGACGGGGGCGAGATCCGGGAGCACATGTGGGTGCGCCCGGCCGAGGCCCTCGAGCGCCGCGACGCGCACGAGGTGGAGTTGACGCCACCCACGTGGGTGACGCTCCACGAGCTGCGCGCCAGCTCCGACGTGGCGTCGGCCCTGGCCGCGGCCCGCGCCGGGCGACCGGAGCACTTCACCACCAAGGCCTGCATCGACGGCACGGAGGTCATCGCCCTCTGGCACGGCGACGCCGGGTACGAGTCGGGTGATCCCTCGGTGCCCGGACCCCGGCACCGGCTCCGCATGATCGATCACGGCTGGCGCTACGAGCGCACCGCGCCCCGTCCGGGACCGCCGGAGTAGCCCCTCACCACGTCCTCCTCCTCCGGGTCGCGGGATCGGCCGGCGGGCGCGAACCGGGGCCCGGATCTCTCCGGGCCCCGGTCACATGCGGGAACGTCGTCGCCCGAAGGCGAGATCAGCGCTTCTTGGTCGCCTTGGTGGCCTTGCGGGCCGGAGGGCGGCGCGCGGCCGTCGACTTCTTGGCCGCCGTCTTCCTCGCACCGGTCTTCTTGGCGCCCGCCTTCTTCGCCGCGGTCTTCTTCGCCGGCGCCTTCTTGGTGGTCGCCTTCTTGGCCGGCGCCTTCTTGGTGGCCGGCTTCTTCGCGGCCGGCTTCTTGGCCGCGGCCTTCTTCGCCGGGGCCTTCTTCGCCGGGGCCTTGCCGGTCAGCACGGCGTCCTTGAACGCCTTGAGCGGCGTGATCCGGGCCTTGCGCGACGCCTTGATCCGCAGCGGCTCACCCGTCGCCGGGTTGCGCCCCATGCGTGCCGCCCGCTCGACGCGGGCGAACTTGGCGAAGCCCGACACCGCGACCGCCTCGCCCTTGGCGACGGCGTCGGTGATCGTGTCCACGAACGCGTTGAGGTGGGCCTCGACCGTCTTGCGATCGGAATCGAGGCGCTCCATCAACGCCTGCACCAGGTCCCTTCGGTTCACAGGTCCTCCTGTCGTCGACCGGATGTCGATCGCCGCGACGTTCACCGGCGACGATCGGCGGGGACGCGGATCAGTCCGAGGAGGAACCAGGTTGCGTCCGCCGGGCGCGCAGGCTAGCGGGCGCTGCGCGCGATGCAAAGCAACTACGAGGCGGGCGGCGCGGTGAGCACCTCGACGCCGTCGTCGGTCACGAGCAACGTGTGCTCGTACTGCGCGGTGCGGCTGCCGTCGGCGGTCACCGCCGTCCAGCCGTCGTTCCACATGCGCACGCGCGCGTCGCCCACGCTGATCATCGGCTCGACGGTGAACACCATCCCCGGCTCCATGACCGTGCGCGCCGACGGTTCGAAGTAGTGCGGGATCTGGAGGTCGGTGTGGAACTGCTCGCCGAGCCCGTGGCCCACGAAGTCATGCACCACGCCGAAGCCGGCGGCCGTCGCGTGGTCCTCGATCGCGCGCCCGATGTCGGAGATCGGGCGACCGGGCCGGACGGCTGCGATGCCGCGCTCCAGGCACTCCTTCGTAACCCGGAGCAGCCGCCGCGACTCCGGGTCGATGAGCCCCACCGGGAAGGTGGCGTTGGTGTCGCCGTGGACGCCTCCGAGGAAGATCGTGACGTCGAGGTTGACGATGTCGCCGTCGAGCAGCGCGCGGTCGTCGGGGATGCCGTGGCAGATCACCTCGTTCACCGAGGTGCACACCGACTTCGGGAACCCGCGGTAGTTGAGCGGGCTCGGATAGCCACCGCGCGCGATGCACGCCTCGTGGGTGAGCGCGTCGAGCTCGTCGGTCGTGATCCCCGGGGCCACCGCCGCGCCGACCTCGGCGAGGACCTCCGCCGCGGCGCGGCCGGCCTCCCGCATCCGGGCGATCACCTCGGGGGGCTTCACCCGAGGTTCGTCCCACCTCTCGACCCGGCCGGTCGCGGCGTAGGCGGGCGCCCGGATCCCGGGCGGCACCGTCCGCTGCGGGGAGACCGTGCCGGGGCGCAGAGGTTCGTAGGCGCCCTTGTGGCAGCGCTTGAACTTCCGGCCGCTGCCGCACCAGCACGGGGCGTTCGCCTGAGGGAGGGAGGCTCTCACGACGACGGCGCGGTCCCCAGGGTCAGCTTCACCGACCGCGCGCCCGAGGCGGTGGCGATGCGCAGGGTGATCTCGTCGCCGGGCTCGCGCGAGGCCAGCGCCTCGGTGACGCCGGCCGCCGCCACCACCTTCTCGCCTCCGACCTCCACGATCACGTCGCCGGCCTCGATCCCCGCCTCGTCGGCCGGGCTGCCGGACACCACCGAGGTGACCAGGGCGCCGGAGTCGACCGGGAGGTCGAAGCGCGCCGCGAGCGACGGCGTGGCGTCGGCGAGCTCGACTCCTATGAACGGGTGCGCGATGCGGCCCCGGGTGGCGAGGGCCTCGATGTCGGCCGCGGCGTTGGCCACCGAGATGGCGAAGCTGATGCCGGCCGCGCTCGCCTCCTTGGCGGTGTTGACGCCCACGACCACACCTCGGGCATCGAGGAGCGGACCACCGGAGTTGCCGGGGTTGATGGCGGCGTCGGTCTGCAGGAGGTGGGTCAGCACCGCTCCGTTGGGCTCCCGGATGGTGCGGTCGACGGCCGACACGATGCCCGACGTGACCGTGGGGCCGCCGGGGAGGGCGAGGGCGTAGCCCACCGCCACGACGGGTGCCCCCACCTCCGGTGGCTTAGACGCGAGCGCGAGGGCCTTCAGGCCGTCGGCCTCGATGCGGAGGACCGCGAGGTCGGTCCGGGCGTCGGAGCCGACCACCTTCGCGCGGTACCGCTTGCCGTCGACGAACGTGACGCCGATGGTGTCGCCGCCGGCGACCACGTGGTGGTTGGTCAGGATCAGGCCCGAGGCGTCGAACACGAATCCGGAGCCGATCTGGGCGGGCGGCGAGGGCTCGAGGAGGCTCCCGACCGAGACGGTCCGGGCCGTGACGGTGACGATCGAGCCGCGGACCTCGTCCAGGATCGCCGGGACGTCAAGGCCCCCGGCGCCGGAACCGGAATCCACGCCGGGCTGCGAGCCCGACCTGCCGACCGCCTCGGTCGACGCCGTCGATCCCGAACCGCCCGAGGAGTCCGAGCAGCCGGCCAGCAGCGCGGCCGTGAGGGCCGCGGCGGCCAGCACCGCGACGGCTCCGAACCGACCGTGGCGGCCGCGGGGGCTCACCGGCGGTCGGCGTCCGGGTGCGGGGACGGTGCGGGAGGCGCCTCCGCGTGGACGATCACGAGCGAGCGCTCCTTGTGGACGGGATCGAGGCGCAGTTCCACGCGCCGGAACGGCTCGCCCGGCGCCTCGGTCACGATCGCGATCTCCTCCCGGGGTGGCCGGCCCTCGATCACCTCGGCGAGGCCGAGCATCGCGGCGGCCAGCATCGCCCCGGGGCCCGACCGCCGGATCCGGTCCATGGCGCTGGGCCGGAAGGCATCGGGTTCGATCGGCCCGTCGGCCCAGCTCCACGCGCCGGGTCCTGGCGCCACCACGCCGCCGGGCTCGCCATCTGCGCGCGCGCCGGCATCGTCGCCCGACCCGTAGTCGAACGGGCCGGTCCGGGGATAGCCACCGCAGCGGACCGGGCGGCGGCCGAGCTCGGGCAGGGAGCGGGCGTGGCCGGGCATCGAGTCCAGCGTAACGCCGGCGGCGACCGCCGGGGCCGGGCCCCCGTCCGGGTCGGGACCATCGGCACCCCTGATCGGCCCAAAGGCTTCTATCGCTCTTGATGCTGCCTGCGTAGGTTCGGGACGTACACGAGCGACGCGAGCCTCTCCCGGGGGGGAAGAGGACTGAGGAGGCATCATGAGTGTCACCATCGACCACGTGAGGAAGGCCCCGGTCCGGGAGCGTCCGGCCCGGGTGGTCGAACGGGTGGCGACCGAGGACCGGACCGACCGGGCCGCTGTCGCACCCTACGTCTGGGCGGTGACGCGCATCGCCCTCGCGTGGGTCTTCCTCTGGGCGTTCGTCGACAAGCTCTTCGGTCTCGGACGGGCCACCCCCGAGGCCAACGCCTGGATCGACGGCGGGTCCCCGACGACGGGCTTCCTCAAGGGGGTCAAGGGACCGTTCGGCGACATGTTCAACAACCTGGCCGGGGCGGCATGGGCCGACTGGCTGTTCATGGTCGGCCTGGCCGCGATCGGCCTGGCGCTCCTGCTCGGGATCGGCATGCGGGTCGCGGCGGTGAGCGGTGCGGCGATGATGGTCCTCATGTGGATGGCCAGCCTGCCCCTCGCCAACAACCATGTCGTCGACGACCACATCGTCTACGCGCTGGTGCTGGTCGGGCTCGCCCTCACCCACGCGGGTGACACCGTCGGCCTGGGCCGCTGGTGGGCCCGGACCCCGCTGGTGCGACGGGTGCCTGCGCTCCGGTAGCACCGCCACCGACCGGATCCTCCCGGTGAGGGGGCGGCGACGAGCCGCCCCCTCACCGCGTTCCCGGGCCGGCGTTCCGGAGCCGGCGTTGCACGCGACGGCGTTTCCGGGTCGGCGATGAGCCACGACCCGACCGCGCGTGCTTAGCCTCGGGCCCCATGGACCGACACGCATGGGACGCGCGCTACGCCACCACCGGCCTGCTCTGGGGTGAGGAGCCGAACCGCTTTCTCGTCACCGAGGCGGCCGGCCTCTCGCCCGGACGGGCTCTCGACCTCGCCTGCGGCCACGGCCGGAACGCGGTGTGGCTCGCCCGGAACGGGTGGGACGTCACCGGGGTCGACTTCTCCGAGGTCGGGCTCGGGAAGGCGCGCGACCTGGCGGCGACGCAGGGCGTGGAGGTCGAGTGGGTCGCCGCCGACCTGAACGACTACGAGCCGGAGCCCGCCGCGTTCGACCTCGTGGTCGTCCTCTACCTGCAACTCCCCGAGCCCGAGCTGACGCCGGTGCTGGTGCGGGCCGCGGGAGCGCTCGCACCCGGAGGCACGATCCTGATCGTCGGCCACGACGTGACCAACATCGCCGAGGGCGCCGGGGGGCCTCAGGATCCCGACGTCCTGGCGACACCCGAGAGCCTCGCCACCCACCTGCCGTCGGTGTGGGTCCAGAGGGCCGAGCGGGTCCGCCGCCCGGTCACCATCGACGGCGCCGAGCGCACGGCGATCGACGCGCTGGTGCGGGCCCGCCGGCCCGTCACCCGCTGACCGACCTCCCTCAGCCGTGCTGGGGCGCCGGCCCGGTCGCTCCGGGCGCCGCGTGACCGGCCGGGACGGGCGCCGGAACGGTCGACCCGTCGGGCATCACGTCGGCCTCCGACACGTGCCACACCGGGTGGTCGCCGGCGGTCTCGACGTTGAAGCCGTACTCGAAGACCATCGAACCGCCGAACGTCGCACCCACGGCCCCGACGAGCGCGGCAACGATGGTCAGCCCGAGGACGGCCGGGGGGGTGTGCAGGTTGTCGGGCCACACCAGCCAGCGGAGCGCCACGTCGACGAGCAGGGCGACCAGCGTCACCACCATCAGCAACGCGTGGGTGTTGATCGTCCGCCGGGCCTGGGTGCCGGCCTCCGACGACTTGACGCGGTCCCACCAGCCGGTGAGGGCGGCAGCGAGGAACACCACCAGGCCCGCGATCAGCACGAAGGTGCCGGCCCGGTAGAAGTCGCGGGCCCACTCGCTCCCCGAGCCGATGAACGAGATCAGGTCGAACGCCAGCGCCAGGACCACGGCGGCGATGGGTACGTCGGTGAGCGGAGGGTGGAGGGGCTTGCCCGAGTACCCGCGGAGCCCCTTGAACTTCCTCCCCTTGAGGGTGAGGGTCGGACGGACGCTGAAGTGCCTCATCTCCCACCTCCTGTAGTTCGCACCGGCGGCGCCCGAACCGTTGCCCGGTACCGGGACCAGGGCGCTCCGCGTCGGCACTACCCGGGTGAACGTGTCGGCGCACGAGGTTTGTTCCGCGCCGGGCGGGCGTGCGCCCCGAACCCGGCGCCGCGCCACCTGATATCAGGCGAGGAGCGCCACGTCGTCGCCCTCGGCGAGGCGTCCGTCGTCGCCCACGGGGACCAGGTACACCCCGAGGTTCTGGTCCGCCTCCCGCACGATCGTGTGCAGGATCTCCCGGTCGGCGGGGAGCTCGGCGAAGTCGCGGGTGGGCATCACGCAGCGGGGGCACGGGGCCACCACCTCGTATTCGCCCGCCCCGATCCGCAGGCGCCGCCCGATCCAGCCCGCTTCGGGGAACGGGGCGTCGCCGGAGCCTTCGCCGTCGAGCGCGACCACGAGGTTGGGCCGGAAGCGCCGGACGTCGAGCACCGACCCGGGCAGCGACCTCTCCAGCGTGCGCAGCGAGGCGTCGGTGAGGAGGTGGATCGGGTAGGCGTCGTAGTAGGTGCCGGGCCGCGACTCGAACTCGACGATCTCGGGGGGGAACACGCTGAGGTCGGGTAGCGGCTCCTGCTCGTCGCGTCCGAAGATGTCGCGCAACTCGGCCAAGATGTCGTCGGTGTCGCCGGGCCCGCGGCGGTAGTGGTCGAGGTCCTCGGGTGGCTGGAGCGGCCACAAAGTGACGGGATGGTCGACCGCCGCCGAGACCCGCTCGGCCACGTCGGGGGCGCCGCTGTGGGTGGTGGACCCGTCGGGGAGGGTGATGGTGACGGGCGGCGACGGTGAGGTCGGGGTCGGCTCGGAGTCGTAGCGGGCGGCCAGGCGCATCAGGCCGCCGATCTTCTTGGCGCCCCGTATCCCGCCCCGGACCTCGTCACGGCAGGCCCAGCCCCGGTCGCCGACCAGGCCGATGCGGGTCACGGCGGCGGCGCCCACCCGCTCCCCCATCATGCTCTTGACGGGGTACCGCCAGACCTCCCGTACCGACCCGATCCGCATCCCCGGATCCTAGGGGCGGGCCACCCCGGCGCCGGCCCGGTCCCGGCGACCCTACGATCCGCACCGTGGGTGACCTGCGCGTCGGCGTGATCGGCACCGGGATGATGGGCTGCGAGCACATCCGCAACCTCCGGGCTCTCCCCGGCGCGGTGCTCGCCGCGGCGGCCGACCCCCACCCCGCGTCGCGCCGCGCCGCCGCGGACGCCGCCGGAGACCCCGTCGAGCTGTTCGACGACCACCGCCGGATGATCGAGGCCGTCGACCTCGACGGCGTGGTCGTCGCCACGCCCAACCACACGCATCGCGCCGTGCTCGAGCCGATCTGGGACACGGGCCTGCACGTGATGCTCGAGAAGCCCCTCGCCACCACCATCGCCGACGGCCTCGCCCTGCGCGACCGCGCCGCCGCCCATCCCGCGATCGTGTGGATGGGCCTCGAGTACCGCTACATGCCCGCCATCGCCCGGCTCCTCGACCTCGTCCGGTCGGGCGCCGCCGGCCGGGTCCGGATGGTGTCGATCCGGGAGCACCGCTTCCCCTTCCTGGTCAAGGTCGGCGACTGGAACCGCTTCAACCGCAACACCGGCGGCACCCTCGTGGAGAAGTGCTGCCACTTCTTCGACCTCATGGACCTGGTGGCCGGAGAGCGCCCGTCGCGGGTGATGGCCTCGGGCGCCCAGGACGTGAACCACCTCGACGAGGACCACGACGGCGAGGTGCCCGACCTCCTCGACAACGCGTTCGTGATCGTCGAGTACCCGGGCGGCACCCGCGGCCTGCTCGACCTGTGCATGTTCGCCGAGGGCTCGCGTTGGGAGCAGGAGATCTCCGTCGTCGGCGACCGCGGCAAGGTGGAGGCGCACCTGCCCAACTTCATGGAGCTCGCCCGGGGACGGGCACCCGAGATCGTCGTCGGCGATCGCGGCCCCGACTGGCCGGTGCGGGAGGAACGCGTCGCGGACGATCCCCGCATCGGCCACCACGGCGGGCACCACGGGGCCAGCTACCTCGAGTTGGCGGCCTGGCGCGACGCGATCGCCGGCGGCTCACCGCCGGCGGTCACCGCCGACGACGGCTTCCGGGCGCTTGCCACCGGCATCGCCGCGCATCACTCGATCGACGAGGGTCGCCCCGTGACCATCGCCGAGGTCCTCGACGGCGTCCCTCCCGTCGCCCCCGTTCCGGGCTCTTAGACGGCCCGCCGCGCCGCGGGATACGTTGAACCCATGCCTCTCGACGGTGAGTACGAACCGAGCCCCTGGGACCCCGTGCGCGACCAGGTGGAGCAGTACGAGCGCACCGGTGGCCGGGAGGGCGGCACCCTGGAGGGCAGGCCCTGCGTGATCCTCACCACCCGCGGCCGCCGGTCCGGCAAGCTGCGCAAGGTCCCGCTCATGCGCGTCGAGCACGACGGCCGGTACGCCGTGGTGGCTTCGCTCGGCGGGGCGCCGAAGCACCCGGAGTGGTACCTCAACCTGGTCGCCGACCCCGGCGTCACGCTCCAGGACCACGACACCGTCCTCGACCTCAGGGCCCGCACCGCGAGCCCGGAGGAGAAGGAGGAGTGGTGGGGGTACGCGCTTGAGGTCTGGCCCCCGTACGACGAGTACCAGGCCAACACCGAGCGCGACATCCCCGTCGTGATCCTCGAACCCGCCGGCTAGGCCCGCGTGACTTCCATCGTCGTCCTCGGCGGGGCGGGCGGCGTGGGCCGCATGGCGGTCGAGACGCTCCTGCACGTCGACGAGGTCGACGAGGTCGTCGTCACCGACCTGCGCGCCGACGCCGCGACCTCGGTGGTCGAGGAGCTCGCCGACCCCCGCCTGAGGGCCGCGTCGGTCGACGTCGTCGACACCGACGCCGTGGCCGCCCTCATCACCGGGGCCGACGTCGTGCTCAGCTGCGTCGGCCCCTTCTACCGCTTCGGTCCGCCGGCGCTGGAGGCCGCGATCCGGGCCGGCGTCCGCTACGTCGACGTCTGCGACGACCTCGACGCCACCCGGGCCCTCCTCGCGCTCGACGGCGCCGCCCGCGACGCCGGGGTGCAGGCGCTCATCGGCATGGGCAACTCCCCCGGCATCGCCAACGTCTTCGTGAAGCTCTGCGCCGAGCAGTTCCTCGACACCGTCACCTCCGCCGACATCATGCACATCCACGGCGGCGAGCCCTCCGAGGGGGCGGCGGTGCTCAAGCACCGCGTGCACGCCATGGTCAACGACGTCCCGCTCTTCGTCGACGGGACGTTCGTCGACGTGCGGATGCTGGAGTCGAGCGGGCAGGCGTTCATCCGCACCGAGGACTTCCCCGGCCTCGGCCCCTACCCCGTGTACCCCTACCCGCACCCCGAGACGATCACCCTGCCGGCGGCGTTCCCGTCGCTGCGGCGGGCCACGAACCTCGGGGTCGTGTTCCCGCTCTCGTACTTCGAGCTCACCCAGGACCTCGTGCGCGCCGGTCTCGGCGGCGACGAACCGTTGCGCGTGGGCGACGCCGAGGTGGCCCCCATCGACGTGCTGGTCGCGGTGCTCCAGCGCGACCGGCCCCGTCTCCTCGCCGAGGCGGACGTAACCGGGCGGGCCGGCTGCCTGCGGGTGGAGGTGACGGGCGAGCGGGACGGCGCCGAGCACACCTACGTGTGCACGCTCTCGTCGACCTCGGCCGGCGCCGGCGAGGGCACCGGGATACCGGCGGCGATCGGCGCGGTGCTGCACGCGCGGGGGGCCCTGGCCGGCGGGCCCGGGGTCCACCCGCCCGAGGCCGTGGTGCCGGTCGATGAGTTCCTGGCCCTCGCGGCCGACGTGATCAGCCGCCTCGGCCTCTCCGGGGGGAAGGCCGACGGCGCGCCGGCGGAGCTGCCGTTGACGGTCGAGCACATCGGCCCCGACGGGGCGCGCGAGGTCCTGGCCGGGGCGCTGTGAGCGACGAGGGAGCCGGGGAGGCGCCGGTCGTCCTGGCCGTCGACCTCGGCACCGGCGGGCCGAAGATCGCCCTGGTCGACCTCGACGGCACCGTCATCGGGTCCGCGCACCGCCGGATCGAACCCCGGGTTAGCGCCGACGGCGCCGCGGTCCAAGACGCGGATACCTGGTGGGAGGCGCTGCTCGAAGGCGCCGGGGAGCTCGTCGAGGCCCATCCCGCCGCCCGGTCCCGGATCGTCGCGGTGGCCGTGACCGGGCAGTGGGGCTCCACGGTGCCCGTCGACGCCGCGGGCGACCCGGTCGGCGACTGCATCCTCTGGATGGACACCCGCGCCCGCGACCTCGCCCGCGAGGCGCTCGGCGGCCGGGTGACGGTCGAGGGGTTCGGACCCCGCAAGGTCGTCGAGTTCATCCGCCGCGCCGGCGGCGCGCCGAGCCTCGAGGGCAACGACCCGCTCGGCCAGCGCCTCTGGATCGAGCACGAGCAGCCCGACGTCTACCGCCGCACCGCTCACTTCCTGGAGCCGCTCGACTTCCTCGTCGCCCGGCTGACGGGCCGGGTGTGCGCCACGCCCGTCTCGATGCTCCTGTCGTGGCTGTTCGACAACCGCCGGCTCGACCAGGCGCGCTACGACCCGGTCCTGGTGGCGCTGGCCGGCGCCGACCCGTCCCGACTACCTCCGCTCCTGCCGGTCGCGTCCGAGGTGGGCCCCGTCCGCCTCGAGGTCGCGCGCCGGATCGGCCTCCCCGACGGCGTGCCGGTCGTGACCGCGCTGCCCGACCTGCACACGGCCGCGCTCGGCTCGGGGGCGGTCGGGCTCTACGAACCGCACATGGCGATCAGCACCTCGGCGTGGATCGGCTGCCACACACCGGGCAAGCGCACCTCCATCGGCCGCCAGATGGCCACCGTGCCGTCGGCCCTGCCCGACCGCTACCTCCTGGCCAACAACCACGAGACGGCCGGGGTGTGCGCCGAGTGGGCCCGCAACACCTTCGTGCTCGCCGACGACGGCCTCACCGAGCCCGCCGAGCCGTCGCTGGCGGCGTTCGACGCGGTCGCGGCCAAGGCACCCAGCGGCAGCGGCGGTGTGCTGTTCGCGCCGTGGCTGAACGGCGAACGCTCCCCCGTCGCCGACACCGCCCTGCGGGGCAGCTTCCACAACCTCTCGCTGTCGACGACCCGCGCCGAGATGGTCCGCTCCGTCCTGGAGGGGGTGGCCCACAACGCCCGGTGGCTCCTCGAGGCGTCGGAGAAGGTCCTGCGCCACCCGCTCGACGGGATGCGCGTGGTGGGCGGCGGCGCGGTCTCCGACGTGTGGTGCCAGATCCACGCCGACGTGCTGGGCCGGCCGCTCGCCCGCCCCCACGACCCGCTGCTCGTGAGCTCCCGGGGCGCCGCCTTCTTCGCCGGCCTGGTCCTGGGCCACCTCCGGGTCGACGACCTCCCGGCCCGGGCCGCCGTCGAGCGCACCTTCGAACCCGATCCGTCGACCCGGACCCTCCACGACGCCGTGCACCGCGAGTTCACCGGACTCCACAAGGCCGAGAAGGCCATGTACCACCGCCTGCGCAAGCTGCGGTGACCGGCGATGCGGCCGCCCGGATCCAGCCGGGCGGCCGCGCTCGAGGTCAGAGACCCAGGGCCCCCGACAACTCCTGCACCTGGGCCGGGGTGAGCACCGACTCCGCGAGCGCCCACACGCCGGCGAACGCCTCGGCCGGTGCGCCGGCCCGGATCCCGCCGAGGACCTCGGCCCGGTCGTCGACGTTCAGGGCGGGCAGCATGACCGCCAGTGACGTGGCGCGCTGGACGGGCGGGATCCCCGCCACGATGGCCTGCTGGACAGCCGCCGCGCCCTCGGGCCCGAGCACGGCCTCGAGCGCGGGCCCCACCCGGCGCTCCTCGTAGTCCTCGTGGTCGAGGAAGCGGGCGGTGAACTCGGCCAGATCGAGGTACAGGCGGTGGGTGCGGGCCCGAGCGGTCGGGCCGTCGGCCTCCAAGGCCCAGCGGGCCAGCTCCACGAGCTCGTCCAGCCGGGCCTCGATCGCGGCGTGCTCACGGGCCAGCACGGCCCCCATCTCCGGGAGGTGCTCCTCCAGCACCGGCTCGACGTGGGTCGCCTCGTGCTGCGCGTGGGCCGCGAGCAACTCCCGCACCCGGACGACGTGCCGCGCCACCTCGGCCCGGCCCTCGGTGTCGAGCGGGCTGACCCGGCCCGCCTCGAGCGTCACCCCGAACAGCTCGGAGCGGATCGCCTTGTGGATGTCGCGGAACAGGTCCACGGTCACGAGCGGCACGTCCGCGTCGCGGACGGCAGCGGTCGGTGCGTCGGTCACGGTCATCGGCTTCCTCCTCGGGTCGTCGCCCCGGGACGGGCGTCGGCTCTCATCACCCGTAGAATCCGGGATCCGCGGCCGCGCCGCGCCGAAGAGGACCGGCGCGGAGTCCTAAGAAGTCGCTAACCGGGCCTCCAGGGGACGCCATGACGACGCCCGCGCCGCCCCAACCACCGACGATCGATCCGCGCTGGCGGGATCTGCTCGAAGGCGGCTGCTCGCTGGTGGTCGCCACCGTCGGTCACGGCGGCCGGCCGCACGCGAGCCGCGGGTGGGGCGTGACCGTGCTCGACGGCGACGGGGCCCGTATCCGCCTACTGCTCGACGCCGACGACGCCGCCCTGGAGGCCAACCTCCGCGGCGGCAGCCGCCTGGCCGTGAACGGCACCGACGTGCGGACCCTCGACTCGGTGCAGACGAAGGGCCGGGTCGTCAGCCTGGAGGAAGCCGACGCCGTCGACCGGCGTCGGATGCGACGCCACTGCGACCTGTTCTGGGGTGCTGTGGAGGAGGTCGACGGCTTCCCGCGCGAGATGACCGCCCACCTCATCCCGCGCCGGCTCCTCGCCTGCGTCGCGGAGCTCGACGAGTGGTACGACCAGACGCCCGGGCCCAACGCGGGGCAGAGCCTCGCGGACCCCGACGCGGGCCCGGGATCGCTCGGCGGGCGATGAGCGCTCCCCCGCTCTCGGCCCTCACCGACTGCTTCCACGGGGTCGTCCCGGCCGTGGTCGCCACGGCCTCGGCGTCGGGCAACCCGAACATCGCCTACCTCTCTAAGGTCCACCGGGTCGACGACGAGCACGTGGCGCTCTCGAACCAGTTCTTCTCCAAGACCTCACGGAACCTGGCCGAGAACCCCTACGCCAGCATGGTGGTGGTCACCCCCTCGTACCGCGAGTACCGCTTCGAGCTTCGCTACGCCCGCACCGAGACGCGGGGACCCGTCTTCGAGGGCCTGGCCGCCGACGTGGAGGCCCTCGGCTCGCTGGCCGGGATGCCGGCGGTGTTCCAGCTACGAGCCGCCGACATCTACCGCGTGCTCCACGTGGAAGAGCTCCCGTCGAGCCGAGCGCGCCCCGGAGACGGCGACGACGGCCCCACCGCGGACTCGCGACGGCTCGGCGAGCTCGCCGCGCAGCTGGGCCGCGCGGCCGACCTCGACTGCCTGTTGACCGTCGCGCTCGACGGCCTCGTCCGGATGGGGTACGAGAACTGCTCGCTGATGCTCCTCGACGAGCTCGGCGAGCGGCTCTTCACCATCGCCAGTCGAGGCTACGGAGGGGGCACCACCGACCGCGGCGTGGGTTCGGAGCTGGCCGTCGGTGAGGGCCTCCCCGGCATGGCCGCGGCGCGGGCCCAGCCGATGCGGACCGGGAACCTGGGCCAGATGCGGAAGTACTCCGAGACCGTCCGCCGGTCCTTCGAGGAAGGGAGCGCGCTCGAGCCCGACGCCCACATCCCCCTGCCTAGCCTGCCCGACGCCCAGAGCCAGCTGGCGGTACCGCTCCTCGCGCGTGGCCACCTACACGGGGTGCTGGTGGTCGAGTCGCGCCAGTACGCGACGTACACGGACCACGACGAGGCTCTCCTCCTGATGGTGGCCGGGCTCGTGGCCGGCGCCCTGGAGCTGGCCGCCGCGTACGAGCGCACGGGCGGCCTCGGCCCGCCCGCCGATCGAGGGGCGCCGAGCGGGGAACGCGACGGGCCCGTCATCCGGGTGCGCTACTTCCCGGTCGACGGAAGCACGTTCCTCGGGACCGACTACCTCATCAAGGGCGTCGCCGGGCAGGTCTTGTGGTCGTTGCTCCGCCAGTACGTCGACGAGGGACGTGAGGAGTTCACCCACCGGGAGATCCGGCTCGACCCGTCGATCGACCTCCCGGCGTTCCGCGACAACCTCGACAGTCGCCTGATCCTCCTCAAGCGCCGCCTCGACGAGCGGGGCGCTCCCATACGGATCGAGAAGACCGGCCGCGGACGGCTCCGCCTGCTCGTCGACGCGCCGGTACGCCTCGAGAAGGTCGGCGTCGACCCCTGAGTGCCGGCCCGGACGGCCGCCCCGGGGCGAGCCGGTCCGGCCGGGTTCCGCGCTCCGGCCTATACCGCGGGAGCGACCGTGACGCGGACCTCGGAGGCGCCCGGCAGGCTGAACACGCGCAGCACCCCGGCGCCGGGGCGTGACACCACCACGCCCCCGGTGACCGACGCCCGGTAACCGTTCGGGTAGGTCCGCGCCGGCACCTTGATCTCGCTGAGACCGGGGTGGCCGGGGCCGGGGCGATCGGACCCGACCCGCCGGGTGGAGTACGTGAAGCTCATCGTGCGCGTCGCGGGGTCGAAGTCGTGCGAGAGCGGGGTGCCCGCCACCGCGACCGGGTGCGGCCGCACCAGCACGTCGACCACCGGGCCCCACAGGTTCGCCTCGGTGGGCGGCTGCCGGCCGTCGCGGATCACGTTCTCGTTGTAGGCCCACCAGATCCACGGCACGAGGGCGCCGTCGAGCTCGGAGATCTGGCGCTCGATCGGCACCGGATCGGTGGTCGCGCCCCACTCGGTGTTGAGCAGCGCGCCCCCGGTGCGATCGGCCCACTCCAACGCGAAGTCCTGGACGGCGGGCTCGAGCGCCGGGTCGGTCGTATACATGTGGTAGCTGAGCCCGCTGCGGGGGTCGTCGCCGGGCAGGCCGACGTTGGTGGGCGCATTTCCGAAGTTGAACAGCACGTAGGGCTCCCCGAACACCAGGTGGCGGCGGTCCCGGGTGCGGACGGCCTGCGCCATCCGGGCGTTGTAAGCGTCGAGGCGGGCGTCCTGCTCGGGGCAGCCGTGGGCGGTGTCGAGGGCGCACGCCTCCCACACCCGACCCGGCCAGGGCTCGTTGAGCAGGTCGTAGCCGAGGATGCCCCGGCGGTGGGAGGCCCGCTCGGCCAAGGCCTCGAAGATCGCCGCCACCCGCTCCTGGAGCGGGACGCCGCCGGCGCCGGGGGTGTCGGCCCAGAGGTTGTCGAACGCGGCCTGGATGGCCGGGTTGGTCACGTAGTAGAGCGGGAAGGGCGTACCGGTGTTGGGCTCGCCGTCGGTGATCGTCATCCAACCCGGGAAGCCGTCGCTGCCGAGCGTGGGGCCCCAACCGTCCTGGTGCAGGTCGATGAGCACCAGGAGGCCCTCGGCGGTCAGCTCGTCGACGGTGGTGAAGAAGGAGTCGAGATAGGCGTGGTCGATCACGCCGGGCTCGGGCATGACGGACCCGGCGGTGAGCCCGAGGCGCACCACGTCGAAGCCGTTGTCGGCGAGCCAGGCCGCGTCGTCGGCGCCGAAGCCCATCTCCGCAGGCGTCTCGCCGTCGACCTTGGCCACCAGGTTGACCCCGTGGAGCAGCAGCACCCGCCCGTGGGAGTCGGTGAGCCAGCGGCCCTCGTGGCCGACCGCGGCGCGAGGCGCGGCGCCGCCGCCCGGGGGCACGCACGCGGCCGCCAGCAGCGCGGCCGTCGCCATGAGCGCCGCGGTCACCAGCGCGCGGCGCCGGCGGTGCCGGCGGCCGGCGACCGACCCGGAGGATCCGGGGGTCGAGCCGGCGGGCGTGGCCGTCATCGAGGTGTCGGGCGTGTTCATCATGCCTCCCGCGAACCGAACAAACCGGACAGGAGGCTAGCAGGAGGCCATCGACGGCGTTGAGGCGCCGCAGCCGGTACCGTACCTCCCCAGTTCCTTCCACCGATTCGCGCCGCTCCCGGCGGCAGACCGTCCAGGGGGTCCCATGCGCTCCAAGTTGCTTCGCAGGTCGCGACCGGCGACCACGGCCGCCCGTGTAGGCGCCGTCGTGGCGCTCGGCGTGCTACCCCTTGCCACCGGCGCAGGGCCGGCGGGTGCCGCGCCCGTCGTCGAGACCTTCGACACCGCCGGCGGCCCGGTCACCTACACCGTCCCGGCCGGCGTGTGCGCCGTGACGATCACCGCGGCCGGCGCAGCGGGAGGTGACGGTGAGCCGTCCGGTGACGGCGCCGGCGGTCCCGGAGCCCGCGTCACCGCGCGCGTCGGTGTCGACCCGGGCCAGAGCCTGTCGGTGCTGGTCGGCGGAGCCGGTGCCGACGGGCAGGCGCTCGCCGGTGGCGCCGGCGGCGACATCGGTGGTGGCGGCGGGGGCGGGGTTTCCGGCTTCGGGAACACCGGCGGGGGAGGCGGTGCGTCGGTGGTCACCTCGGGCTCCACGGTCCTGGTGACCGCCGGTGGGGGCGGGGGTGGCATCGCCTACGCCGGCGGCGGTGGGGCCATCGGAGGTGCCGGCGGCCTCCTCGGTGCGGCCGGAGGCTCCGGAGGGACCACCGGCGGCACCGCGGCGACCGGCGGGACGACCGGCGGTGCCGGCGGTAGCGGCGGAGGCGGAAACGGAATGGGCGGCGGCGGGGGCGGCGGAACCTCGACCGGCGGCGCCGGTGGCTTCGCCTCCGGGGGTGCGGGCGGAACGGGAGCGGCCGGGGCCGGCGGCGGGGGCGGCAGCGCTTACTACACCGCGGGCGGCGACGCTCCCGGTAGCGGTGCGGGCGGTACCGGCGCCTCACCGGGCGCCGGAGGAGGCGCCGGGCGCGGCACCGGGGGTGACGGCGGCGACTCGGTTCCCCCGTCAGTGGAGGGCGGCGGTGGAGGTGGCGGCCTGGGGTTCGCGGGCGGCGGTTCCGGCGGCGGGGGCGGCGGGGGCGCCGGCTGGGGCGGCGGCGGCGGGGGCAACTCCGGCGGCAGCGGAGCCGGTGGGTCGTCGTACGTGATCGCCTCGGCCACCGGGATGTCGTCGACGGTCAACGCCGAAGCCGCCGGTTCGGTCACGATCAGCTACGACCTGGCCGGCGACTCGTGCTCGCCCCCGGCCGACCCGACCGACTCGGCACCCGCCGCGACACCCGCTGCGGCCGTACCCGCCGAGCCATCGTTCACCGGCTAGACGGAAAGGAGCGCGCCCGGCGCGGCCGCCGATTCCCGGTGGGGCGGCCGGCGGCCGCCTCGGCGATCAGTTGTCGGCGGAGAGCTCCTCGGCGAGGCCGGCCCGGGCGACGATCTTGGCCTTCATGGTGACCATCACCTCGCGGGGGGCTCCGGCCATGAGGTCGGCGAACCGGCGCGCCTCCTGCGCGAGGAGTCCGGGTTCGACCACGCTCGAGACCAGCCGTATGTGCAGCGCCTCGGCGGCGTCGACGGTGCGACCCGTGAGGCAGAGGTCACGGGCCATCCCGCCGCCGACCACGTCGTGCAGCGGGCCGTAGAGCGCCTCGATGAAGCGGAGCTCGGGGTGGGCGAAGCGGGCGGTGGTGGACGCGACCCGTACGTCGCACATCACGGCGAGGTCGAAGCCGCCGGCCAGGGCGGGCCCGTTCACCGCGGCGACGATCGGCAAGGGGAAGTGCGCCACCGTCCGGTGGAACCGATCGGCCGACGCCCACAGGACCGGCCCCAGGTCGGGTTCCGTGGCGACGCGCTCGAACTCCCGGAGGTCGAACCCGGCCGAGAACGTCTCCCCCGCGCCGGTGAGGACGACGACCTTCACGTCGTCCCGGGCGGCGAGCCCGTCGAGAGCGTCACTCATGGCGTCGCGCACGGCGATCGAGAGCGCGTTGTGCTTCCGGGGTCGGTTCAGGGTGAGGGTCGCCACCCCGTCGTCGGGCCCTTCGACCAGGAGCACGTCGTCGGGCGGCACGTCGTCGCTCGATGCCACGGGACCGAGGGTACCTCCGACCTCGGCCGCCGGCCTCGGGGAATACCCCAGGGGGTATAGCCGTTGCAGCCCCCGGCCCCACTACTAGGAGGTAGGCCGTGGCAACCATCGCCCTGAACGGATCCACCTTCGACGACACCGTCGCCGGGAACGACATCGTCCTGGTCGACTGGTGGGCGTCGTGGTGCGGGCCCTGCCGGATGTTCGGCCCCGTGTTCGAGGCCGCCGCCGAGCAGCACCCCGACATCGTCTTCGCCAAGGTCGACACCGAGGCGGAGCGGGACCTGGCGGGCGCGGCCGGGATCATGTCGGTCCCCACCCTCATGGCCTTCCGGGAGGGTGTCCTCGTGTTCTCCCAGCCCGGCGCGCTGCCGGCCGCGGTGCTCGACGAGCTGATCGGCAAGGTGCGCGACCTCGACATGGAGCAGGTCCACGCCTCCGTGGCCGCCGCGGCCGATGCCGCCACCGGCTGAGGGCCGGCCCTCCCGGGGCGGGGCCGGACCGCCCACCCCGGCGACGCCCCAACGGCCGCGTCGGGCGGAACCACCTCGCCGACCCGGCCGGCCGGGGCTCGGGCCGGCGGCCCGGCGCCACCTGGTGCGCGGCCGCCGCCCCAACCGTCGCTATCGTTCATCTGCCAGCAGAGAACCGGCAGACAGAGGTCGCGGATGCGTAGGGAATCCATCAGGTGGGCGAGGCGTTCGCTCGCGCTCGGCGCGGCGGCGGCGATGCTCCTGGCGGCATGCGGGGGCGGTGGCGGCGGGAACAGCAAGGCCGAGGAGCCCGGCGGGGAGACGGCGGCCACCAGCACGAGCACGACCTCCGGCGCCCGGGGCGACTGCTTCACCGAGCCCGGCAAGCAGAAGGCCCGGGTCCGGTTCGTGAACCTCTACAGCGACGCCAAGCACCCCGCCGCCGAGATCCAGGTCTTCCAGGGTGCCAGCTTCGAGGACCCCTGCGGGAAGAAGCTCGTCACGGTCCCGTACGGCGAGGCCAGCGACTACATCGACGTGACGGCCTCCGACGAGGAGGGCGACTGGGACGCCGTCGCCTACCTGGGCGAGCCGTCCGACGACACCGAACTCGTCTCCCAGGGCGCGACCTTCGAGGGCGGCGAGCAGCAGACCGTCGTGTTCTTCGGCGGCGAGTTGCGCGACGGGGGCCAGACCCGCGCCGGAGCCGTGACGACCTTCGCGGAGAAGTTGCCGGCGGGCTCCGAGCCGTCGATCGCGCCCCAGCCGGGCCAGGCCGTGATCGGGTTCTGGGCGGCCTCGTTGGAGTCCGTCGTCGAGGACAACTTCTGGAACGCCGGCGTGGTGGGCCAGGGTACGTGCCTGGTCAACACCGAGGGATCCTCCGACATCATCGGCGGAACGAGCCTCCTCACCTACGCGGCTGCACCCGGCTCCCCCTCGGTGGGGCTCTTCCCGAGCGACAACAAGGGCTGCTCCGGCACCCCGGCCATCGGCCCCACCACCGTCGACGGAGAGGCTGGCTCGATGACGCTGGTCCTCGCCTACGGCAACAGCCCGTCCGACCTGAAGCTCATCGCCCTGCCCGTCGAGGACTGAGCCTCCCGCCGGCCGGTCATCCGGCGATCGGCAACGGGAACGGCCCCGGGAGCGATCAGGACGGACGGCGGCCGGTGGCCGCACGAGAGGAACGCCGGCCGTCACGGGCCGGACCGCGAGGCGGGTGGCGGGTGCCGCAGGCCTCGAGGAACGCGGCCTCGGCGGCGGCGTCGCCGATGACCACCATCTCGGCGTCGGCGGGGAGGCTCCGGTGCGGGTCGGGGTTCGCCTCCACCACCTCCCCCTCGGTGATCGCCACCACGTTCACGCCGTAACGGCGCCTCAGCTCGGCATCGGCGAGGGTCCGGCCCGCGAGGACCGGGGGCACGGGGAGGCGGATCACGTCGAGGCCCTCGGCCAGCACGAGGGTGTCGTCGAGGTGCAGGGAGTTCCACATCGCGGTGGCGCCGATCGTGGCGTAGGAGAGGACGGCGTCGGCGCCGGCCCGGTGGAGGGTGGAGACGTTGCGGTCGTGGTTGGCGCGGCTGATGATGCGCACGTCGGCCTCCAACTTGCGGCAGTAGAGGGTCAGGTAGACGTTGATGTCGTCCTCGCCGGTGGTGACCAGGACCGCCGACGCCTCGCGCAGTCCGGCCGCCTCGAGCACGTCCACGTCGCCGGCGTCACCCAGCACGTAGGTGCGAGGGTCGCGGATGCGGTCGGGGTCCGACTCCACGATGCGGTGCTCGAACCCCTCGGCCCCGAGGACGGCGGACGCCGCACGCCCGACGCGTCCGCCGCCCACGATCACCACCGGGGCATCGATCCGCCGGTCGGTCCCGTAGGCCTCGTCGTAGGCGGCGAGCTGCTCGGCCGAGCCGGCCATGATGAGGATGGTGTCGGGGCCGAGCACGGTATCGGGCCCCGCGAGGGAGAACTCACCCCGTTCCCAGACCCCCACGACGTTCACGTTGCAGCGGTCGCGCAGGGCCGCGTCCCGGAGGGTGCGCCCCACGAACGGGGCGTCGGCGACGTCGGCCTCGGCGATCAGCAGCGGCCCGAAGCGGCCGATGACCCGGCTGCGGGCGTCGACGCCGAGCACGCGGCGGGCCATCGCCTCCCCGAGCATCTTCCCGAGCCGCAGGACCTGATCGCAGCCGGCGAGCTCCAGCACGTCGACCGAAGCCTCCGACGACGCGGTGGCCACGATCGGGACGGTCGGGTCGACCTCGCGGGCCGTGAAGGTGATGTTGGTGTTGCTGGTGTCGGCACGGGTGGTGGCCACCAGGGCCGCGTCGGAGACCCGGGCCGCCCGGTAGGTGTGGGGGTCGTCGAGCTCGCCCACGAGGATCGGGTAGCCGCGGTCCTGGAGCAGGAGCGCCCGCTGCACGTCGGGCTCGATCACCACGTGGTCGACGCCCGAGAGGCGCGCCCGGCGGATCAGGGCGTCCTCGATCGGCCCCACCCCGGTGAGCACGATGTGCCCGCTCACCTCGGGCCCGAGCCGCCGCGGCGCGCGGGCCGCCTCCCGCCGGTCCATCCAGGGCGTGAAGACGAACTGGATGAACGCGAACGGCAGCAGCACCAGGATGAACGTCGCGCCGGTGACCAGCACCAGCACGGAGAAGAGGCGCCCGGAGTCGGAGGTGAAGGTGATGTCGCCGAACCCCAGCGTCGACATCGTGGTGAGGGTCCAGTAGACACCGGTGGCCCAGCTGTGCTCGCGCCCTTCGTGGGCCATCAGGGCGTGGAAGACCGCGCTGTAGACGGCGACGAGGACCACGAACAGGGCGACGAGCCACACGACGATCCGGGTGTCGTGGCGGCGCATGCGGCGGGTGAGGGACGTCAGGATCAGCGCCAGCGACTTCACGCGCCCCTCCCCCGACCCGGCCCGGCACCGCTGCGGTCACGCCTCATGGTCGGTCAATCATGGCCGCCGCCGGACCCGTGGCGGGGGTTCGACCGACCCCGCCGTCGGGGCCGGCCGTGTCGGTTCGTCGCCGGCGGTTCGCGGCGGGGAGCCGCCGAGCGGCCTCCGCCACGTCCCTTCAACCTCCTGCGATCCGCCGGGCGCGATCCGCCGGGCGCGCTCCCCCGGTCGCCGCCCCGACCCGGGCGGTGACGCTCCCGGCCGGCGGATCAGGCAAGAGGCGAGGCGCGCTCGGAGCAGACGTCCCGCCACCGGCGGAGCGCGGCGTCGAAGCCGCCGGTCTCCGCGGGCTCCGAGGGATCGATCTCGACCTCGGGGCCGCCGGCGGGTGGCGGTCCGCCCGGGTAGCGGACCTGGATCCGGCCGTAGAGGCCGCCGCCGCGATCGACGAAGCAGTCGAGCTCGGGGGTCGGGCCGCCGGCGCCGTCCTCGGCGTCGACGCCGAAGCCGAGGTCGGCGAGGGCACCCTCGGCCGCGGCGAGCCCCGACAACACCGCCGGCGCGACGGCGCGCGGGTAGGGGCCCGCGGCGGCGTCGCCGGCCACGTAGATCCCCTCGGTGGCGGTGCGGCCCCGGGTGTCGACCGCGACCAGCGGCTCGCCGCCGGCGAGGCCCGCGACGAGCGGGTGGGAACGGTGCGGTGGCACCACCACGGCCAGATCGGTCGGGACGGCCTGCCCGGCGCGGTCGGTCACCTGCCCGGCGGCGAGGGCGGCGGGATCGGGATGCACGTCGAACTCGACCTCCACACCCGCCTCGGCGCACGCGCCGGCCAGGTACTCACCCACCTCCGAGCCGATCGCCACCAACGGGCGGGGCTCAGGGGTGGTGAGCCGCACGCGCACCGGCCGTCCGAGGCGTTCGGCCCGCCGGGCCAGGCGGATGGCGAGGCCGTAGGGCGCCGGGGGGCACCGGTAGAGCGGGGACGCGATGACCACGGTAAGGATCCCCCGCTCGAAGGCCTCGATCGCGGGGGCGGCCGCCGCGGCGCCGTCGAGATCCCAGAACGCCACCACCCGGGCCGCCCGCTCCCCGCCCCGTGGGCCGGCCGCTGGACCGAGCGCCGGGTCGAGCGGCTCGAGGGCGAGGCCCGGCGCGGCGACGACGGCCTGGGCCTCCAGGTCGGAGCCGTCGACCCGGACGGTTCCGGGCTCGATAGCCTCGGCGCGCGCGGGGACCACCTCCACACCCCCGATCGCCACCGGACGGCGGAACCGGTCGACGGTCGAGTCGCCGGTGGCCACCGCCAAGGCGCCGGGCAGGTAGTCGGCCCGGCCCTCGGGGGCGATCATCACCACACGGATTCCCGGCTCCGCCCGCAACCGGTGCGCGCACGCCAGCGCGGCCGGGCCCGCTCCGATCACCGCGACGGTGGGCCGGGCGGTCACGCCGTCGGCTCGGCACCCGCATCGACGCCGGCGCCTTCCGGCACGCCGCGGCGGGTCCACCAGATCTCGAGCTGGATGTGGTCGGGGTCCCGGAACACCAGCGCCGAGCCGACCTCGCCGTCGGAGACCGGCGAGTGCTCCACGCCCAGCGCGGCCAGGTGGGCCTGCCAGGCGTCGAGGTCCTCCCGCCGTCGAACCTCGAAGCCGACGTGGTCGAGGCCGACCCGCCTCTCGTCGAAGCGACCGTCGGGGCACTCGGCGTGCTGGTTTAGGCCGATGATCAGGCCCGACTCCCCCGCGACCAGCACGACCATCGTGCGTGACGGGAGCTCGGCGCGGTGCACGCGCCGGAGGCCGAGCACCTGCTCGTACCAATCGGCGCTGGTGTCGACGTCGGACACCGACAGGTCGAGGTGTGAGATCCCCGTGAACACAGGCGACGGCACTTCGGCCTCCTCTCGGCGGGTGCGGAGGTGCGGTCCGGATGGCCACACGACCCCGGTCCCACCATAGGCACCCGCCTGACCCGCACCGCCGCCGGCCCGACCGGTCCGACGGCCGAGCGGCCGCAAGCCCCCTCCGGTCGGGACGGCGGGCAAACCACGAGTCCCACTCCCGATCTACTAAGAACTCTTGAGTTACTCAATCTCTCGTAGTACGCTGACGGGTATGGAGATGGACGAGGCCTTCTGCCCGCTCTACCACCACGCGGTGGAGCTGATCGGCCGCCGCTGGTCGGCGGCGATCGTGCGGGCGCTGATGGCCGGCTGCACTCGCTTCGGCCAGATCCGGGAGGTCGTCCCCGCCCTCTCCGACACGATGCTCGCCGCCCGCCTGCGGGAGCTGGAGGACGAGGGGATCGTGGCCCGGCAGGTCTCGGCGGACCGTCCTCCGCAGGTGTCCTACACGCTCACCGCCAAGGGCGCCGCCCTGGAGCCGGCCGTCGTCGCGCTGACGGAGTGGGCCGAACGCTGGGTCGACCCGGCCGACGTCGGCCGGACCCGATCCACCGCTCGGACCGGCTCGGCGGCCCGGGCGGCCTCCGGTGCACGACCGCCCGTGACGGGCGCGAGGAGGCGACATGGCTGACTACGGACACGATCTCCACTTCGGCCTGTTCGCCACGCCGTCGGCGCACGATCACGCCGCGGTGGTCGACCTCGCGGTGCGCGCCGACCGGGCGGGCCTCGACCTCGTCACCTACCAGGACCACCCCTACCAGCCGACCCTGCTCGACACCTGGACGCTGATGTCGTACGTCGCCGCGTCGACCGAGCGGATCCGGATCGCCCCCAACGTCGTCAACCTGCCGCTGCGGTCC
>WBZO01002015.1_pt1 | contig 28403 bp, 20 predicted proteins | sample 5204261 | NCBI WGS metagenome assembly WBZO01 (sample SAMN12412400, study PRJNA552823) | activated sludge metagenome | isolation source: activated sludge from anammox sidestream of wastewater treatment plant... | place: USA: North Carolina | collected 2017-09
TTTTGGGGGCTGGCAAGGCAGTGAAATAGGCGCATAGCCTTAGCTACGTAACTATTTCACTAACACAGCCAGCGCCCAAAAGACGCCGCCCAAATGCGTAAGTTATTTCCGACACGTTCCTAAGCTCAATCCCAACAGCATTGCTGCTCAAGCGCCAAAACGCAAACAAGCTCTAATGGATTACCTAAATGGTTGCCATTTTTTTAAATAGTCAAAATTTTAAATACCAATACGCTTGCATCACAACAATTACAGCACCCTTCAGGCAGCAGAGGCCTCGCAGGAGATGAACCGGCTGGGAAAAAATCGCCTGCCATTTTTATTTGTCATAGACTTCGATATGCGGGAACCGCTCGTACTGCCGCTGGAAAAAATTGATCCAGCCCATCTGCAATTCAGCTTAGAAGGCTTTGGCAATGGCGCCAGGGAAAAACTACCGCTTCCAGATGACTTTTATTTTGAAAAAAGCCCACTGTCTTTTGAACATTACTTACCCATTTTTGAAAGAGTAAAAGCCGCTATTCTGCGTGGCGAATCTCAGCTGCTCAATCTGACTCAGCCTACACCCGTCAACACCAACTTGGGCTTTGAGGAAATATTTTCCCACAGCCAGGCAAAATTCAGATTGTGGATGCGGGACCGCCTGGTTGTGTTTTCACCGGAGCGCTTTGTGAAAATCGAATCGGGGAAAATATTCACCTACCCGATGAAAGGCACTATTGACGCCAGCCTGCCCAATGCCGAGCAGATCATTTTAAATAATGAAAAAGAAAATGCTGAACACATTACCACCGTTGAGCTGCTGAGCAGGGATCTAAGCCTGGTGGCTGCAAAGGTGCAGGTTGAGCGCTTCCGCTACATTGACCACATTAGCACGGGACGGGGAGGATTGCTCCAGGTGAGCTCAGAGATCAGCGGTGAGATGCCTGAAAACTGGCATGAGCAGGTCGGAGATATCATCTTCAGGCTGTTGCCCGCTGGCTCTATCTGCGGCGCACCGAAGCAAAAAACGCTGGAGGTTATCCGGGCAGTAGAGGCATACGACCGGGGATTTTACACCGGCGTCTTCGGCTATTTTGACGGGCAGCACTTGGACAGCGCCGTGATGATCCGTTTTATCGAAAAACAAGGAGATCAACTCCTCTTCAAAAGCGGCGGCGGCATCACAGCCCTCAGCGATGCCCGTAAGGAGTACCAGGAATTAATTGACAAAGTCTATGTCCCTTTTGTTGGAAACCATCCGGGTAGAAAATAGCAGATTCCAGCACCTGCCCTGGCATCAGGAGCGGTTGAATCGTAGCAGACAGGTGCTTTTTGGCTGCTCTGAACCTATCAGGCTCGCAGCAGCTATTACAGTTAGGGAAGATATCCCGGCGCAAAAAATCTTCAAGTGCAGGCTAACCTACGGGCGGGAGCTTGAAAAAATCGAGTTTGAACCTTATACCTTCCGCTCCATCCGAAGTCTTCAGTTGACTGATGCTGGCGCACTGGATTACTCCCACAAATTCGCCGACCGCAGTGCCCTAGAAGCCCTTTTCTTAAAAAAAGGACAGGCAGATGACATTTTACTGGTGAAAAACGGGCTGCTCACTGACACCTTCTATACTAATCTTGCACTTTTTGATGGTGAAAAATGGCTGACGCCGGCCTTGCCTCTGCTACCCGGCACCTGCCGGGCAAGGTTGCTGTCCGAAGGACTTATCAGGGAGGCAGAAATCCGGAAGCAGGAAATTCACCTGTTTAAAAAGATTAGACTGTTTAATGCCATGAGCGGTTGGGAAAATGCCTGGGATCTTTCCTGCGAAAAAATATACTGACGGTTCCTCTCCCTTCCGGCAAGGCTCCCGGTGGGCGTGGCAAAAAAGGATGGCAACTCCACGCAAAGCGAAGAAAAACGGAAGTCGCTTTCCCCGCTCCCGGCAGGCATCCTCCTAACCCTGCCGGGGCCTCAGGACGTAGTACATTTCGATCATGCCTTTATTTTTGGCATGAATGGGGCCTCTGGGCTGGCACTCGAAATTGTATTTGACCAGGCCGTAAGTCGTTTCTGAGATGTTGACCCTGCCCGGCTCGCATTGTTCTTCCATGCGGGCAGCCAAGTTGACGGTATCGCCCCAGATGTCGTAAGCGAATTTTTTAAATCCTACTACTCCTGCTACCACTGGCCCCGTATGGATGCCAATGCGGGCTTCAAAGAAGGGCAATCCGAGGCGCATTTTCTCCCGTTTGTGATCTTCCAAAAATTCCTGCATTTCGAGGGCAGCCTGCACGATGTTCTTCGGAATGGTTTTATGGCCGACCAGACCACTGGCGCAGAGGTAAGCATCGCCAATAGTCTTAATCTTTTCGATGTCAGGGAATAGTGAAATAATATGGTCGAAGGCCCGGAAGCAATCGTTCAATTCGTTGACCAACTGATCAGGGGTAAGGCGCTCCGAAATCGTGGTAAAATTTTTAAAATCAGTAAACAACACGGTAGCTTCAGGAAACTGCCGGGCTGTAGCTGCTCCTTTTTCCTTTAGCTCTTTGGCCACTTCTACGGGCATAATGTTGTAGAGCAGCTCTTCGGAGCGCAGGCGCTCCTCCTCGATGATTTTGTTCTGGCGAGCAAGCAGGTTGGAGGATTTTTTCTTCGCCCTGAACCGCAGGTAAAACATGAATGCCAGCAACACGGTAAAGATAGAACCAGCTCCCAGAAGGTAGGTCAAGTACCGGCCTTGTTCCTGTTCAAGCTTGGCGTTATGGAGGGCGAGGTCTTTTTGTTCCAGGGCAAGGGAGTCCACTATTTTTCGGGCTTCGAGCGAATCCACCAGGCGGCGGCGGCGCTCGGCGAGGTAGAGGAATCTGGCCTTCTCGGCTGAAACAGTCTGTATTTCGACTTCTTTTTTTGAGAGGTCAGCTTCGATGGCTTGCTTTTCCTCCTCCAGCACCCGCTGCTGTTCAGCCATGATGGTTTTATCTTCCTTGAGAACATCTCTTTCCCTGACAACTTTCTCCCGATCCCGATGCAGGCCGTCAATTTCTCCTTCGAGGCTTCTCTTTTCCAATTCGAGCTGGCGCTTTTCACGCTCCAACTGGTTTTTCTGGATTTCGTATTGGGCCTGCATGGCACTGATGCTCTTGCCGCCTTTTTTGCTGAAGTAATCAAAGGCCTCCTGTACGGTTTGGAGTGCCTTTCGCTCGTTGTGGTTTTTCACGGCGAGCCGGCTGCGCAGATCCACTGCTCTGATGATGAGGTCAGCATCGTTTGCCTCCATAGCAAACTTGATAGCACTGGCCAGCCAGATATCCACATTGCGGTCGTCTCGGGTGCGGTCATAGCCTCTTGAAGTCAGGAAGGCAGCTTCTGCAGCCATGCCGTTGTTTTTGAGTTCGAGAGCTTCCTGGTGGGCTGCTTTGGCATGCTCAATGGACTTTCGGGCATCGCTCCGAAGCCATTCACTGGCCAGCTGGAAGTTCAGCATCATTTTTTCCCTGGCACCAGTAGCCTGCTGAAGCTGCTGCTCCAGATCACTAACAGACTGGCCCCACGCGCCAATTGCAAGAGAAAGGAGGAAGAAAACAACTAAGCTTTTCATGCTCAAGTTTCTAGGTCTGAATGTCTGAGAAAGTAAAATGTCTATGATTTTTATCATTAATTCAAAGTAAGAGAATCTGCCTGGGCTTAGCTATGTTCGCCCAAGGCGGCAAAAATAAGCAGCAAAAGGATAACGGCGCCCGGCAGGCCGAAAGGCAATTCTTTTTTAAAAAGAAAATTTTTAGAATAACCAAAATTTAATAAGTTCACGCCTCAATTTTTCAAAAACATCTTTTGACGTTTGTTGTCGGTTGTTCAGGGCTTACTGCCGTCTCACTACCAGTTACGGACACCCAACAACGGTCAATTAATTCTAATGAATAAAACGATATGGCTTACGAAACGAGTAACATTAGGAATGTAGTGCTGCTGGGGCATCCCGGCTGCGGCAAAACGACACTGGCTGAGACCATGCTCTTCGAGACGGGCGGCATCACCCGCCGAGGAACCGTACAGGAGCAAAACACCATTTCCGATTACACCGATATAGAACACGAACGGGGAAACTCCATCTTTGCAACCCTGATGCACGGCGACTGGCGAGGCAACAAAATCAATGTACTTGACACTCCGGGCTTCGACGACTTCATCGGCGAGGTTATTTCTTCGCTGAAAGTCTCTGCCACGGCGCTCATGTTGCTCAATGCCAAAAGCGGCGTCGAGGTGGGAACTGAGCTGCTGTGGGAATACGTAGAGAAATACAACACGCCCACCCTTTTTATCGTCAACCAGGTGGACCACGAAAAATCGGATTTTGAAAGCACGGTAGAGCAGGCGAAAGGCCGCTTTGGCCACAAAATTCTACAGATCCAGTATCCTCTGAACCAGGGTACGGGTTTTAACTCCATCATAGATGCCCTGCGCATGACGATGTATGTCTTCCCTCCAGGGGGCGGCAAACCCGAAAAAAAGCCCATCCCCGATTCGGAAAAAGACAGAGCTGCCGAAATGCACCAGGCTATAGTAGAAGCTGCTGCCGAGAATGACGAAGAGCTGATGGAGCGCTACTTTGACCAGGGCACCCTGTCCGAGCAAGACCTGGCATACGGCCTTCGCATGGCCATCGCCAAGTGCACCGTCTATCCGTTGTTTTGTTGTTCTGCCAGCCAAAACATGGGCAGCGGCAGAATCATGGGATTCATCACCGACGTCTGCCCTTCTCCCTCAGAGCGCATGCCCGCCAGGCTGGAAGGAGGCGAGGTGTTGAAATGCGACTCAACTGCCGACACCACGATATTCATTTTTAAAACAAACAACGAACAGCGGGTAGGGACGGTCTCCTACTTCAAGGTAGCTTCGGGTACGCTGAAAGCCGGAGATGAGCTGGTCAACGCCGACAACCGCACAGCCGAGCGCTTTGGGCAGCTCTACGTTGCAAACGGCAAAAACCGGGAACCCGTTCAGGAACTGAAAGCTGGCGACCTGGGATGCGTCGTTAAACTCAAAAACTCGCACACCAACCAAACGCTGAACAAAAAAGGCGTGGAGCGCAAAATCGAGCCTATCCAATTCCCCAATCCTCGCCTGGAAGTGGCAGTGCAGCCACCTAGCAAGAGCGAGATGGAAAAGTTGATGAAGGCGCTCTATTCCATAGCACAAGAAGACCCCACGCTCATCATCGAACAATCTGCAACGCTCAAGCAAACCCTCCTTTATGGCCAGGGGCAACTACAACTCGACTTGGTCAAATACCGCATTGAACAGGAGCAGGGGGTGAGCATGGAATTCGTTAAACCCCGCATCCCATACCGGGAAACCATCACCCGGGAATCCAACGAGATGTATCGCCACAAAAAACAAACAGGTGGCGCTGGGCAGTTTGCCGAAGTCCATATGCGCATTGAGCCTTACTTCGACGGCATGCCTGACCCACATGGCCTCACCGTCCGCAATACGGAGATCGACACCCTCCCCTGGGGTGGCAAGCTGGCTTTCTACTGGTGTATCGTCGGCGGGTCTATTGACTCCCGCTTTTCAAATGCTATCAAAAAAGGCGTATTGCAAAAAATGGAGGAAGGCCCCCTCACCGGCTCAAACTGCCAGGACATCCGCGTGTGCATTTACGACGGCAAAATGCACCCCGTTGACTCCAACGACATGGCTTTTATGACGGCCAGTATCCAGGCATTTCGGGCGAATTTTGAAAAAGCCGCACCCCAAATCATGGAGCCAATTTACAACGTAGAGATTCTGTGCGCCGGCGATGTGATGGGCGATGTAATGGGCGATCTGCAAACCCGGCGGGCTATCATCCTGGGGATGGACTCCGAAGGCCATTACCAGAAGATCATCGCCAGAGTTCCTTTGGCTGAGCTGTATCAATACTCTTCTACACTTCGCTCTATTTCACAGGGCCGTGCCAAATTCAGCCGCGCTTTTGCCGAGTATGCACCTGTGCCAGGAGACATCCAGCAGCGCCTCATCGCCGAACACAAAGCCGAACAGGAGGACGAAGATTGAGTCAACCGCCGACACCAGAGCAGAATACCTGTGGCTTTCGAGATAAAAAGATTTTATTCTTCTAAGAGCTTGTTTGCGTTTTGGGGAAAATTTTCAATCTGTCTCATAAGTCAAACCGCCGCCAATGGCAGCGGTTTGACTTGTGAGACAGACACACAATTTTGAGGTGTTTTTGGCGACTGCTGCCGTCATTGACATTTTGATACAGACTCACCCTACTAAGGCAGTTACTTATTTTTTTGTCTGGAGCAGGCGGCTTTAGGCTTTCTTCTCATAGTCTGAATCGGGTCGGGGTCACGCCTCCCTTTCTAACCCCCGGATGCTTTTCCGCTTGCCTAACTGCCGGATTTTTTCTTTTAAAAAGGTTGCCTCTTTAACTTCGAGGAGGGAGTAATACTGAAGTCCCAAACCTGTAGCCCAAAATCCGAACACAAGCAGGAACGCAAAGCAGAAAATAAAAGTGGTGAGTACTGGGAAAAAAACAGCGGCGAATTGAGGGGAGATGGGGATGTTCACGCTGATAGTTTCGAGGATAAGCCAAATGACGCCATCGCCCATGAGAAGAAAAGACCCGCTGTCGAGGATGAGGAGGAAAAGAATCCCGCAAAGGAAAAGGGCAATCCAAAGTCCCAGTATCTGACCGTACATCTGCTTTACCAGGAATCCGGTGCGTTTTAATCCAGAGCGCCAGGAGAGAGGCCTGGCCAGCATGACCTGAAGCCAGATAAAGCTAACCGGAAAAAGCAGGAAGTAAATTAACAGGAAAGCCCAATTCAGCAAATCCAGGAAGCTGAGGGTTAGTAATGCTCCTCCCATAAAAATAATGTAGGGAGCAAATGCAAAAATCAGGTCTGACTTCAAACTGCTCCATAGGCCCTCATCTCTCTCCCTGCTTTTCGCCGCAATGTTTCGCTGAACGAAAAAAGCTACCAACGCCAAAGCCAAAACGGCAAAAAGGGTAAAGGCAGGATTGTAGCTATTGTAAACAAGCTGGGGCAGCACCTGGAAGGAGCTAAACATTCCAACAGGGAAAAAGAACACCTCTTCAGGTGGTTCTGCAGCGAGGGAAAACACGCCGACGCAATACAAAATAGCTGCGGGCAAAGAAACTGTGACGACCAGCCTGAAATTTTTTCGGTAAAAAATAAATGCGTCTGTAAACAAGTCTCCTGTCGTTTTGATAGCAGAAAAATCCACTCTGCGGTCAATATCGGGCGAAAGTTGCTCCTCCCCGCCTGCCACCCCTCCTTTTCGGTGATTCAGCCAAGGCAAAAAAGCAAAGTAAAACAGAACGAAGGCAAAACAAACGACGATGAACGCTCCTCTCAAAACATCCGGTACTTCCGTGTTCCGCGTGAGGTAACTTTCCACAAAACCAGCGAGAATAAACAGGGGAATTGTGCCTGCCATTATGCTCATACCCCGCCGGGCAGCGAGCTGAAAAGACCGCAGCCGGTATAAAGTGCCCGGGAAGAGCAACCCCTTTCCCATGGTCAGGCCGGCAGCGCCAGCAATCACGATAGAAGAGATTTCAAAGGCACCGTGTTGCCAAATGGTGAGAAAGGACTCTCCAAACAAGCCCTTTTCAATAAAGAAATACTGAAAAGCGCCGAGCATGACACCGTTATAAAGCAAACTCCCCACCGTGCCAATAGCGTAAAAGACCCCCATGATGAATGTCCGCAACGCCACCATGATATTGTTCAGGGTGATACCCAGGAACATGTTCAGCTCGCCATCCTGTTTATAAACTGCCATCGGATCTCCCGCCTGAATGTTGGCCTCGGTCATATCAATGTAGTGGTCTCCAAGGATTATGCGCGGGAAGGCAGGATTTGCAGCGCTGGACAACATGCCAATAGCCATAGCCAGCAAAAAAATCAGGAGAGACAACAGCAGTTCTTTTCTGGCTTCGTACAACAGGTGGGGCAGACCCTCTGTCCAGAAGTTTACAAAGCGCCTCCATTTCGAGGCTTTTCCTTTGTAGATTTTGAAAAAGGCTCTTTGGGCTAACCCGTTCAGGTAAACCCTTACTGAGCGGTTGGGGTAAAAAGTGCGCGCATAGGACAGGTCGTCGGTTATCTGGACGAACAGCTTGCCCAGCTCCTCAGGCTTTCGTTGTTCCCCCTCAAGATACTCCTCGAATGCTTTCCACTTCTCTTCGTTTTGGCGGATAAAAGATGTCTCGCGCATGCTTTTGAAAGAATTTTCGGCAAAATACGGAGGTGTCAGAAAAGATTATCGCTGAAACAGCTGAAATAAAACAATCGCCGATTTATTGAAAAATAAAATCCAGGTAAGTTTTTCACTCATCCTGTCCTCTCCTATAAAGAACAAAAGCAAATAGCTGATTCTTTGGGAACATAAAGGCAGGAGAGTAGCTTTGGGGATTCATTTTTTGTAACTACTTAGGAGGGTGAGGCTGTACCAAAACGCAAACAAGCTCTAATGGCAACGGTCGCCACCAAATAACCTTTCATAGCCTGTCTCATAAGTCAAATCTCCTCCCTACCGAGGTAAAAAAATTCTTTAGAGAGGGGTGTTTTTTTAAAAAACGAGCGCATGAAAGCTACACTCACTCTTTTCAGCATTCTGCTTGCACTCCCGTTGTTTGCCCAGCACGGCTGGAAATCTCTCTTTAACGGCGAGGATTTCTCGGGCTGGATCAAGCGCAATGGCCAAGCAGAATACAAAATAGAAAACGGCGAAATCATTGGCATCACCAAGACGGGTACGCCAAACACCTTCCTTTGCACTGAAAAAAGCTACGGCGATTTCATCCTGGAAATAGAGGTAAAGATAGATCCCACACTGAACTCCGGCATCCAGTTTCGCAGCAACAGTCTGCCTCACTACCGCAACGGCGCAGTTCACGGCTATCAGGCTGAAGTTGACCCTTCGCCACGAGGCTTCAGTGGAGGCATTTACGATGAGCAGCGTCGGGGCTGGCTTTGTACGCTCAGCGAAAATCCCGCAGGGCAAAAAGCCTTTAAAAACGGCGGGTGGAACCACTTCCGCATTGAGGCTATCGGCCACGAAATCCGCATCTGGGTGAACCAGGTGAATACGGCCAGCCTCGTGGATGACTGGACAGCAAAGGGATTCATCGGGCTGCAAGTCCATGGCATTGGCGAAAATGAACAGTTGGCCGGTCGGGAAATCCGCTGGCGAAACATCCGCATCAGAACCGAAGCACCCGAAAGTGAACGCTGGCCTCTGCCTCCCGGCGCCGTCGAGATCAACCTCATTCCCAACACCCTGACCAACAACGAAATGCGCAAAGGATGGCGCCTGCTGTGGGACGGCAAAACGACCAACGACTGGCAGAGCAGCTCCAACGAAGGGTTTCTTCCAAAGGGCTGGGCGATAAATGATGGTACCCTGAGCATGCAGGCCGACGAAAACGGCGAGCCTTCGAAGAACGACGGCATCATAACCCGTGACGAGTTCAGCGACTTCGAGCTATCACTTGAATTCAAACTCAGTAAAGGAGCAAACGGCGGCATCCAGTACTTTGTGCAATCCCGATTGAACCAGGAGCAAAGCAGCACCGCAGGCTGCAAATACCAACTCCTTGACGACACCGGCCACCCCGATGCTGAGCGGGGGGTGGGCGGCAATCGCACTCTGGCCTCGCTCTACGACCTCCTCCCCGCAGCCAATCTCTCCGTCCCCGGCCGAGCCAAGGAGTTTCGGGGCCTGGACGAGTGGAATCAAGCCCGAATCGTCGCACGTGGAAACCACGTCGAGCATTGGCTCAACGGCTTTAAAGTGGTGGAATACGAGCGCAACACGCCCCTGTTTCGGGCGTTGGTAGCTCACAGTAGGTACGGGAAATTGAAAAACTTTGGCAACTGGCCACAGGGACACCTCCTGCTCCAGGTGCAGGATGGCAAAGTCTCTTTCAGAAGTATCAAGATCAGAGAATTTTAGGAATTGGGCTGTAAAGGCATCAACGGGCTTTCGCAGGGAGCAAGCCCATGCCAAAGAACGGCGTCCGTACCACAGCTCTCTCCAGGTCTATGGGTGCCTTTTGCAAAATGCGGCAAAGGAGCTTCTAAAACACAGTAAGAGCTTGTTTGCGATTTGGCGCTTGGCTAAAACGCAAACAAGTTCTAAGGAAAACGAGCCGAAAATAACCTACACATTCGGGTAACGTCTTCTGAGCGCTGGTTGCGTAGTGAAATAGTTACGCGGCGAAGGTTGTGCCCCTGGTTCACCGCTCTTACCAGCCCCAAAATACCCTCACTAAATCACCCAATTTACTCTCGGCACGCTCTTAAATTTTGGCCTGGCAAGGACTTTTTCACTCCTTCTGCACGGCAGCGTTTTCTAAAACTGCTTGTGCTACCCTGCGCCCCGTTTCTGCCCCTCCATTCATGTAGCCTTGGTACATTTCGCTGCAATGCTCTCCTGCAAAGAAGAAATTGCCCACGGGTTCCATTTCCAAACCCGAAATGGTGGACCATTGCCCGACTTTATAACAACTGTAGCTGCCTCGCATGTAGGGATAATCTATCCAATCAACGAAAACGTGTTTCTGCAAAAATTTCTCTTTTGAGCCTTTGAAAATCCCATCCAACTGCGACACGTAATTGTCAACGGTTTCTTTGGGTAGCTCTGTTTTCCAGACGTGAAAGGCAGGGGCCGTTGCGTTTTTAAAGGCCTCTTTGTCCAGTTTCACCGACACGTTGCCGCCGAAATAGCAGATGTAAGCACCATTTTCGTTGTTTGGCGTTTTGTGGTAGCTGCTGTCCCAGCCATTTGCAATCTCTTTGTGGAATAGGTATCCCATTGCTTTATTAGGCTCCTCTCTCCAGGGCTGCCCCTTATAGCCTAAAACCAATTTCGTATTGATACCATAGCCCAGCTCATCTATGCATCGGCGTTTATCTTCTGACATATTCTTCAGGTTCAGTTTTAAGCTGCGCAAAATGGTAAATGGAATAGTACAGACAACCATGCGGGCAGTTACAACTTTGCCGTTTGTAAATGCAATTTCATAGTTGCCCTCTTCATTTTCCGTTATTTCTTGAACCTGGTATTCCTTTTCGATTCTGCTCTCACCCACTTTATTCAGCAAGCCTTCAATGACCTTGGAATTCCCTCCTTTTATTCTGTACCGCTCATCACTCTCGCCAAAAACCTTGAATCCTTCATCTGTGTTCGTGTCTATCATATCCAGGAAATTGAGCGTAGATTGCTCTTCGCACTCCAACCCAAATTCCGCAACATAGGCAGCCGAGAGCAGGTCTTTCAGCCATTGAGAGCAGGGCAATGAAGCTAAATATGCTGAAAGAGGAGTGTTGTCAAAAGTCTCTGCTTCCGATGTGTCGTAATTCTCCCCCAAAGCATCGGCATCGGCAGCTATTTTGGGGGCAATTTTTCTGAACTCGCTAATCACCTCTTCTTCTGGGATAATCCTGTCGTCAAAGTAGTAAATGTCCTTGCTGAAGTTACCTGATTCCTGTTCTTCCACCAAATCAATGAGTTCCAGGTTGAACTCCTTTGCCAGGCTGAGCATATCTTCGTGATCGCTGTCCACAAACTCCCCTCCTAACTCTGGGAAAATGCCGAGGCCCAGGCTGTCGTTATAATGAGTCAGGATGCGCCCTCCCACTCTTCTGTTTGCTTCAAAGACCTTAAAATTTAAATTCGATTGCAAGAGGTGGTTGGCGCAGTTCAGGCCTGCAATGCCCCCGCCTAAAATGGCGACATCCAACATATTCGAGTTATTGCTCCTACAGGATGTCAAATATGCTGGTAGAGATGCAGCAAGTCCTAAACCTATTACCCCTTTTGCTGAATCTTTGACAAATTGCCTTCTGTTATATCTGCTGCCCGGAGTGGAGCGCATTTCGGGGCTGAGTCTTCTAACTTCTGCATTCAGGTTAGAGATCATTTTTCTCAACAGGGAATTCTTTGGTCGTTTCATAAGTCACATTTATTTTAGGCAACCATTTGGCAACGGGGTGTTTTGGGGAAATTCAAGGCATTTCGCCCAAGTCATCCACCCAATTGCTGACGCAGTTGTTATTTAGGCAAGAACAATTTTCTCCCCGGCAATATCAGGTGGGGATTAGGTATGTTATTAATGCTTTGTATTTCCTTCCACCTGCTCACATCACCAAGTTTATCTCTTGCAATTATGCTCAAAGTTTCACCTCTCTTCACGACATGAACGGCGAGGTTTCCGGGATTCTCAGGCTCCACCACGCTGCTCGTCGGCAGGTATAGTTGCAACATGGAGGCATATTTTGGTATCTCTTTAATGCTCTCTATGGCTGCGTTTAACTTGTCTCTCAACACCTCATTGCCCCTGCGCAATCCTATTTTATATTGCAGCTCCTTACCCGGAATATAGGCTATCTTGATTTTCAAATTACTATTAGGAGTTTCTTTTATTTCCGTTGCTGCAAAGGGGAAATCATAAATGAATGCATCGCAAAGGCCCTGGTTATAGGCTATCTGCATCCAATCTTTGTCCTCGTCACTCAGTGTGATGATCTTCGCACTTCTGGGGATGGCCTGTTGTGCCAGTTCCAAAACGTCGGGGTCGTCTTTGATGATGCCGACTGTTTTTCCTTCCAGGTCTTTCAGTGTGTTTATTTTATCGCCATCCTTCGAGATCAGGGCATATCCCATGTTGTCTAAATACGGCGCTGTAAAAATGACATCGTCAAAATCGCTATCCGAATACGTCAGGCCTCCCATGACTATGTCATAGGCGAAGGAGCCATCCTCATTCCTGACTTCCAACAGGGAAGGGATTTCATCGTATTCCAGTGCATCCAGCTTCATTTCCACCTTCCTTATCCCAAAAGCAGGTTGTGCAAAGATCAGCGCTGCAATTTCACCATCCAGGCCTCTGACCTGGCTTCCATCGTGGTAGTTCAAAGGAGGTGCCGCCGCCTGAACGCCCACCCGCACTACTCCGCGCTGTGCAATGGCGTAGTACTCATCGCCTGTCTCTTCTGTTTTTGTCTCTGTTTGTGTCTGCAATCCCTTTGATTCCTGGGTTCTTTTAGACCAGAAGTGAAAAGCTAACACTAGTATTGCAAAAACTGCGAAAATCGTTAAAGCTGTCTTTTTCATAAGTCGTGTCTTAATTTTTAGTATAAAATGATTGCTCCGGGAAAGCAATTGCCTGTTGGAGTTGTGCGTCCAAGCTCTGTTTTTTGCCTTCGCAGTGCACGAAAGCTGCAACAGTCAAGTCCGATAAACGACGGCCAAGTTATTCAGAATTTATTTTCTTAAAAAAATAAAAAGGGAATTTTCATTTGGGGCAGTATCGCCATGAATCACCGTGGAGAGCTTGGGAGCATGTGCTCAGCACAAGCACCCGCGGTGTTAGAGGGGCAAGCCGCTTTTCAGCTAAGTGTTGAGAGAGAATCTACCCCCTATGATATGGAAACTAAACCGGTAAGCTCAATTTAAGTAGCATCTCGACTCAGACACCAAAACGCGAACAAGCTCTTAGTGAAATAGTTAGATAGCTCTCACAGGCTATGCTCCCAGCCTTGCCGATCCCTAAAATATCCCCGCCAAAATACCCCGCTTATTCCTGGCATCTTCCTAATCGCTTTTGCTTATCTTGCCCTCAAAATCGGACACCAGTCATGCACATCGTCATTATTGGCAACGGCATTGCCGGCATCACTGCCGCCCGCCACATTCGAAAGATTAGCGACCACCGCATTACGGTCATCTCAGGCGAAACGGATTATTTTTTCTCCCGCACGGCACTGATGTATGTCTTCATGGGGCAGCTTCGCTTCGAGGATCTAAAACCGTACGAGGATTGGTTTTGGGAAAAAAACCGAATCGAACTCGTCAACGGCTGGGTAGAAAAAATTGACACCCCGAACAGCAAACTCCTCTTTGATGACAACCGGGAAATCAGCTACGACAAACTGCTCATCGCCACCGGCGGCAAGTCTAAAAAAGCCGGCTGGCCAGGACAGGAACTAGACGGCGTGCAGGGGCTATACAGCGTGCAGGACATGGAGGCCATGGAGCACTACAGCCTCGGGCTGAAGCGGGCCGTCATCGTTGGAGGTGGCCTGATCGGCATCGAAATAGCGGAAATGCTCCACTCTCGCCACATCCCAATCACTTTTTTGGTGCGTGAAAAAAACTACTGGGATGTCACCCTACCTCTTGAAGAAGCACAAATGATCAACCGCCATATCCGTGAACAAGGCATAGACCTTCGGCTGGAAACAGAACTTAAGGAAATATGGGGCGACACCCGAACGGGCAGGGTCAAAGCCGTAGTGACGAACAAGAGCGAGAAAATCGAATGCGGCTTCGTAGGTCTCACCATTGGCGTAAATCCCAACATTGACTTTCTGCACTTGGGAGAAATTGAGCTTGGCCAGGGCGTGCTGGTCAATGAATTTCTGGAAACCAACGTGCCAAACGTCTATGCCGCAGGGGACTGCGTCCAGCTCCGCAATCCTCCGCCAGGTCGCAAAGCGGTTGAAGCCGTTTGGTACACCAGCCGGATGATGGGCGAAGTAGCCGCTCACAACATCGTCCACTCCGAACCAGCAAACCACTCTGGCAGCGTCCGTTCAAAAAAATTCAAAGTTCCCTACGATCCCGGCCTGTGGTACAACTCCGCTAAGTTTTTCAACATCGCCTATCAGGTGTACGGTGACATCAGACCGCAACTTCCTGAAAACCACGCTACTTTGTATTGGGAGCACCCAAAAGGGCAGATGAGCCTCCGCATTAACTGGGACAAAAACACAGAAGCAGTCATTGGCTTCAACCTCATGGGAATCCGCTACCGGCAAGAGGTCTGTGAAAAATGGATCCGGGAAAAAACACCCATCGAAGAAGTGTTGAAGCACCTCGGCCTGGCCAATTTCGATCCCGAGTTTTTTAAACAATACGAAGGAGAAATGATCACCGCGTACAACCAGCAAACCGGTAGAAATTTGCAATTAAAACAGCGGCGAAGCCTCAATGCCGTGTTGCATTTTTTAAAATAAAAGCCCCGCCTGGCGATTTTAAAAAAACGTAACTACCCAGTAGTTACAAAAAACAAGAGGGCAGCGGGCGTTGTTCCCCGATGGCATCTTTGAAGGTACTCTCCTTCCCGGTGCAGGAGGTTTTGCTCATTAATGTAAAAAAAGTTGCTCCTTTACAGCCCAGTTAAAGATCTCGTTTTTGAATTTCAGTTACGATAAAATATTGACCCTCGCTCCTGACCCGGGCACTGCCCAGCGTGCTAAAGCACTGGCATACCCTCTGCGATGGCTCAGCCTCGAAGGCAATGGCCGAGCAATTTGGGGGACACTCGGCGACCCCACCAATCCTTTCCGTACCCAAGTGGATCTTGTCGAACCTGCCTTTCGCTGCTCCTGCCCGGTGCGTCGAAAACCCTGCAAACACTGCATTGGGCTGCTGCTGCTCTTTTCAAAAAGCAACGACGCCTTTCAGGTCGTGGAAGAGCCACCCGAATGGGTGAGTGCGTGGTTAAAAAAGCGGCCGCAGCACAGCACAACGTCCCCTGTCCGCTCTGCCGAAGCCGATGAAGTACTGGCGCAGAAGCGCCGTCAAAACAGGGAAAAGCGCATCTCTCAAATGACTGCAGGCCTGGCCGAATTGGAAAGCTGGCTCCTTGATCTCTTCCGCCAGGGATTGGCCATTTTAGAGGGTCACGCCACCGATTACTGGAACCAACTGGGTGCCCGCATGGTGGATGCCAGACTAGGCACGCTTGCCCGGCGCATTCGCCAACTGCCCCTGCTGATGGGAAGCGACAACTGGCACGAAAAAGTCCTGGCTGAACTCGGCGATATCTACCTGTTGCTAAGAGCTTTCCAGCGCATAGAGCAGTTGCCCGGCCCCCTGCAAGACGACCTGCTCGGTATCGCAGGCATCCATTTTAAAAAAGACGATCTGCTCGCTCTGTCAGGCTTGCAGGATGACTGGCTCGTAGCAGGCCAGACCGAAGAGGAGGAGGAAAATCTGCTAGCCCGCTACACCTGGCTCGCCGGCGAGAAGAGTGGCCGGACAGGGCTGCTGCTCGATTTCTCCTGGGGCGGCCAGGGCTACGAAACTTCCTGGCAACCCGGCTCAGTGCTTCGGGGCGAGGTGGTTTTCTATCCATCGGCTTTTCCGCAGCGCATTTTGATTAAAGACTTCAAAATCGCTACCAGCAATTTTACCCTACGCAGCGGATTCCCGACGCTGAAAACCTTCGCAGAAAACTACGCCGATGCACTGGCAGCAAATCCCTGGATTGCCAGGTTCCCAGCATTCCTGGAAAACGTGGTACCTGTGTTTGACAAAAGCCGATTCGTGCTGATAGACAGCCACCGCAAGATGCTACCCCTCTCTGCCGGCGAAGGCAACGGCTGGGAATTGCTGGCCCTTAGCGGCGGGAGACCCGTTCAGGTTTTCGGCATTTGGAACAGCCAGGAATTCACCGCACTGAGCCTTATCGCAAATGGACAATTCCGCTTGCTGTATCCGGCAAAAAAGTCAGAGACCGTACCTTTTTCACAAGGAGAAAGGAAGCCATTTTAAAAACATCATCACCACTTAGAGTATGTTGGGAATTTGGCCAAGTGACCCAACCCCAAACAAGTTCTAAGCAGTTACAAAACATCAATCTTCAAAAAATGCAGCCAAAGCTCATCGTCCACGGAGGAGCCTGGGACATCCCGGGTGCATACGAAGCAGCCCACCTCAGGGGGGTGCAAACTGCTGTGGAGCAGGTTTTTCCAAAACTCCTGGAGGGGTTGCCTGCTCTCGATGCCGTCGAAGCCGCCGTGATGCTACTGGAGGCCGACCCCACATTCGACGCCGGCCGGGGTGCTTTTTTAAACGAAGCCGGGGAAGTGGAACTGGACGCCATGATCATGGACGGCAGGACGCTTGACTTCGGCGCCGTAGCAGCCATTCAGAATATTCTCCACCCTGTCAGCGTTGCCCGTCTAGTAATGGAAAAAACTGAACACTGCCTGCTGGCAGGCCGGGGAGCACTGGAGTTTGCCAAAAAAATGGGTTTTGAAGAGCTGCCTCCCGAGGCCCTGCTGACGGAGCGGGAAGTGGAGTTTTATGAAACAATAAAAAACACCCCCGGCTTTCGCACGCATTTCCCCTTTGTCCAGCGCCCTATGGGCACGGTCGGCGCAGTGGCTATGGACAAGCAGGGCCACCTCGCTGCTGCCACCTCCACAGGCGGCACTGCCGGCAAGATGCAAGGCAGAGTCGGCGACAGCCCCATTCCCGGTGCAGGGGGTTACGCGGACAACAGCACAGGCGCAGCTTCCAGCACCGGCTGGGGCGAGAGCCTCATGAAAGTGCTGCTCTGCAAAACTGTCTGCGACCTGTTTGAAACAAAGGAGGCTATGGCGGCCGCTCAGATAGGCATAGCGCTGTTGGCCCACAAGGTAAACGGCCTGGGCGGCGTGATCGGCATCAACAAAAATGGCAACTATGCTTTTGCTCACAACACGCCGAAGATGGCCTTCGCTTATTTCGATGTCGGGGAGAAAGTGGTAGCCAGAATCAAAGAGGAGGCCACCTTATGAAAACGAAAACCGCCTATCTTTGAGCTTCTTTTTAAAATCGCTCCTCTTGGGGGCAAATCCCCCACTGACTACAATACACAGAAAACAAGAGAAAGCAAAGAAATGAAATCAGCACACCTGATCGGACGCTACATCGGCGAGGAAAAAGGGCCCTTGCTTATCTGCATCGCTGGAATGCACGGCAATGAATTTGCAGGTGTCGTAGCACTCGATACGGTTTTCAATCTGCTCAGGGGGGAGCCGTCGCTAAATCCCGATTTCAAATTTTCAGGCAGGCTGCTGGGGCTGATCGGCAACACGCGGGCCTATCGGGAGGGCAAGCGGTTTATCAACAAAGACATCAACCGCCAGTGGATGCCGGAGCACATCCAGCGCATACGACAAACTCCCGAAGCCCAACTGGAAGCCGAAGATCTGGAGGTCAAAGAACTACTCAGCATCATCCAAGCAGAGGTGCAGGAATACCAGCCGGAGCGCATCGTCCTGCTGGACTTACACACGACTTCCGCAGCGGGAGGAATCTTTGTCATTGCCACGGATGACCCCGAAAGCGTGCGCATTGCCGTAGAGCTGCATGCTCCTGTCATTACGGGTATGCTGCGGGGCCTGCGGGGCACTACGCTGCATTATTTTACAAAAGAAAATTTCGGTACTCGTACGGTAGGCGTCGCCTTTGAAGCAGGACAGCACAGCGACCCGCTCTCCGTTAACAGAGCTATCGCCGCTATCATCAACTGCATGCGCACCATCGGCTGCGTAAAAATGGAAGATGTAGAAAATCGCCACGACGAGATTTTGCTGGAATACTCGAAGGATTTACCTAAAATTGCCGAACTTGTCAAGGTTCATTCCATCACAGAGAAAGACCAATTCAAAATGCGGCCGGGTTATCAGAATTTCCAACCAGTAGCAAAAAATGAAATACTTGCAGAAGACCGCAACGGTCTGATCTTTTCTCCCGAAGACGGCATGATCCTGATGCCGCTCTACCAAAAACAGGGCAGCGACGGTTTTTTCCTGATCAAAAAAATTGCATAAGAGCATGCCGGAAATACTCCGCTGTTTCCGGCATGCTCCATAGCGACAAAAACTGAAGGACCTCACTTCAGTCCGGCTTTTGGAAGCCGGCACCTGAGACTCCTGCTGTGTCAAACAAAAAAATAATGGTGCCAGACGAATATTCCAACACTCCCCCCTTACCTGAAAAGAGGACTTCCACTCCTGCACACTCCGAACAAGAGACAAGCCAAGGACAGGATAGCACGCCAGCCTGGGCGCATAACCGCCTGGATCTCTCCCCTGTCTCCCACGCCGTTTCCGCTGTAAAAGCCGAGTTGAGGAAGGTCATCATCGGCCAGGAAAAGATGATGGATCTACTGCTGACAGCGCTGTTTTGCAATGGTCACGTGTTAATCGAAGGCGTGCCGGGCATTGCCAAAACACTGACGGCCAAGCTGCTGGCGCAAACGCTGAAGGTTGGCTTCTCCCGCATCCAGTTTACACCCGACCTGATGCCAAGTGACGTGGTGGGCACGACAGTTTTCAACCAAAAGACAGCGGACTTCACTTTCAACGCAGGGCCTGTGTTTTCTAACATCATCCTCATTGACGAGATTAACCGGGCACCGGCCAAGACCCAGGCCGCTCTGTTCGAGGTCATGGAGGAGCACCAGGTGACGGTGGACGGCGTAACCCACCCCATGCACCAGCCCTTTTTTGTGATTGCGACCCAGAATCCCATTGAACAAGAGGGAACTTACAAGCTGCCCGAAGCTCAACTCGACCGCTTTATTTTCAAGATCATCGTGGACTATCCCGGTCTGGAGGAGGAAAAAGCCATCCTGCATCGCTTTCGGAATGACTTCGACCAGGCCGTCCGGCGGGAGGTCGGGCCGGTTTTCAGCACCGAAGGCATCGCTGTCTGCCGCAGCTTAGTAGAGCAAGTGCAGATTCGGGATGAGCTGCTGGACTACATCGCCTCGCTGGTACACCACACCCGGCAGCATCCCGACCTGTTCCTCGGTGCTTCGCCCCGTGCTTCGCTGGCCATCCTGAAAGCGGCTAAGGCCATTGCCGCCATGAGCGGCCGTGACTTTGTGACGCCCGACGACATTCACTACGTAGCCTTACCGGTGCTGAACCACCGCATCATCCTCACGCCCGAACGAGAAATAGAAGGCTTCAATGGCCAGGACGTAGTCGAGGATATTTTGAAAAAACTGGAAGTGCCGCGGTAGGAAATTGCGGCATTTGAAAATTGAGAATAACCTTGTCGGCTATGGTGCAAAAAATCGGTATTCTTCTTTTTGTTTCCGGGCTGCTCGTCTTTACTTTGCTGCCAGTCTTTGACAGCTACCAGCTATTGCCGGACAGCCTTGGCGTGGGTCATGAATTTCACAGAAGAGAAATTCTTGCCCAGGCCGAAGCCGCAGGGCTGAAGGGGAAACAGTACAACAACAGCTTCAGCTTTGCAATAGATTTAAAAAAGGCCATCCAAAGAGCGCAGCACAGCCTGGCTGCACAACCTCTGCCCGAAGGTATCAACGAATGGGATTTCAAAATCAGTAACTGGGAGGTAAATGAATACACCTTCCAGACAGCGCTGAAATCGGGTAATGGCTTGGTTTCCAAAAAACCCTGGTTATTTTTTCTACTGACTATCGGGCTGGGAATCTTGGGCGGTCTGCTGTTCATTTTGCCAAAATTCAGGGAGCTGCCAGGCATCAAAAACAACCATATTTTCCATCACCCAGCCACCAGAGGCCTGAAGGCAGGGCTTCGCAATTTCTTTCTCGGCGCCGTGCTTTCCGGCACCATCGCCTACGGTTTTTTTTACACCGGAGGTGATTTGTTGTGGCCCCTGCTAACAGCAGGCGTTTCGCTGCTAATCATCGGGTTGGTTTTATTTTTTGAAAAACAAAAACAGCACATAGGCAACCGTTCCGCATCGCCTGTGCAGACGGGTTGGCTGGGCGTCTGGTGGGGTGTTTACCTCATCGGGTTTTACATTTTGCTGTACTGGCTGCCTCAATTTACCGCCCCCTGGGTAGCGATGGTCAATCCTCTGAGCAAAGCGCTGAGCGGGCAGCCGGCAAGTCAATGGTTTCTCTACGGCCTGCTCTACACGGTGGTGGTGCTGGTGATGGGCGTCCGCATGATAGCCAGATACCGACACAACCGCTACCAACTGCTGCGAACTGGCTCGGTCATGTTCTTCCAAACGGCCTTCGCCTTTTTGGTGCCGGAAATACTCGTTCGGCTGAATCAGCCTTATTACGATTTTAAAAACATTTGGCCGCTGGACTACTCCTTCTTTTTCGACTACAACCTGAACAAGCTGATTAGCAGCGGTGGGCTGGGTATTTTTATGCTCGGCTGGGGCATTGCTCTGATTGTGGTGGCCGTGCCTTTGCTCACCTATTTTTTTGGCAAGCGCTGGTACTGCTCGTGGGTTTGCGGTTGTGGAGCGCTGGCCGAAACCCTCGGCGATCCCTGGCGGCAGCTCTCCGATAAGAGCCTGAAAGCCTGGCGCTACGAGCGCTGGATGGTCCACGCAGTACTCGTCTTTGCCGTGGTGATGACGGGGATGGTACTCTACACCTTTTTCAGTGGTTCGGACACGGTGGTGTTCCTGAGCAGCGGCTCGGTTCGATCGTGGTACGGTTTCCTCATCGGCTCTGCCTTTGCCGGTGTTGTCGGTACGGGCTTCTACCCCTTGATGGGCAATCGGGTCTGGTGCCGTTTTGGGTGTCCGCTGTCGGCGTACATGGGGCTGGTGCAGCGCTTCAAGAGCCGTTTTCGCATCACAGTGAACGGGGGCCAATGCATCAGTTGCGGCCATTGCTCCACCTACTGCGAAATGGGTATAGACGTGCGGGCCTACGCCCAGCGGGGGCAGGATGTGGTGCGGGCCTCCTGCGTCGGCTGTGGCATTTGCGTAGCGGTGTGCCCCCGGGGCGTTTTGAAGCTGGAGAATGCATCGGCAGATGTTTCAGAGCGGGCCAGAGAAGTACGGGTGCTAAAGATAGAAGGAGGGATGGTTAAACTGGAGGAGGAGTAAGTTGTCTGAACCACTCAAATTTCCTGTACCTTTGCCGTTGATTATTAACAAAATACATTTTCCATCGTAAAACGAGGAATTCTCCAAGTGACGTTAGACAACCATCCATGGTTTCAGGCATATTAATTACCCTTCTTTTGGTTTTTTTAAACGGATTCTTTGTCGCTGCCGAGTTCGCCATCGTCAAAGTAAGAGTCTCCCAGCTTCAGGTTCGCTCCGAAGCAAATTTTACCGCCCGGGTTGCATCCAACATTGTGGCCAATCTGGACGCATATCTGGCCGCTACGCAATTGGGCATCACGCTGGCCAGCCTGGGGTTGGGCTGGATTGGAGAGTCTGTCGTTGCGAAATTAATTCTCTCGATGCTGGGCTTTTTTAACCTGAGTATTTCAGAAGCAGCTGCCCATCAGATCGCACTGCCCGTTGCATTTGTCTTTATCACCGTGCTACACATCGTGTTTGGAGAGCTGGCGCCAAAATCCCTGGCCATCCGCCATCCGATTGACACGACCCTGGCCGTGTCCACTCCTCTGCGGATTTTCTACCTGATTTTTAAACCCTTCATCTGGCTGCTCAACGGCTTTGCCAATTTCTTCCTGAAACTGATAGGTCTGGAGCCGGTTCCCAACGAAGGTATTCACTCAGAAGAAGAGCTGAAGCTCATCATCGCCGAAAGTGCTGAAGGCGGTGCCATCCAGCCGACGGAGCGAGAGCTGATCCAAAATGTGTTTGACTTTGACGACCGCTTCATTTGGCAAATCTTGCGGCCTCGAACACAAATTGCAGCCATTGAGGTCAATTCCAGTCTGGATAAAGCCATTGAGTATTCCCTGGAGGAAGGCTATTCCCGCTTTCCGGTGTACGAGGACAATATTGACAAAATCCTGGGATTCGTTCACACGAAGGATTTGTTGTTGCTCTTCCGGGAAAAAGGGAGCCGCCAGATCAGGGACATCCTGCGCCCCGTGTTATTCGTTTCGTCCAACAAAAAGGTAATCCAATTGCTCCGGCAATTCCAGAAGGAACACACCCAATTGGCCATCGTCGTCAATGAATTTGGCGGCACGGTAGGCATCGTCACCCTGGAAGACATCATCGAGGAGCTGGTCGGAGAAATCCAGGATGAATACGATACAGAAGCCCCCATTGTGGAACAGACCGAAGCGGACGTTTTCATAATTCAGGCCCAAAATCCTCTGGACGAGATCAACGAGTTTCTACCTGTGCCATTCCCCGAATCTGAAGACTACCACACTTTATCCGGCCTTTTGCTCATGGAGACAGAGGAAATCCCCGAAGAAGGGGATGTTGTTCGGCTTACTAACTACGAGGTGAAAATCCTGAAAATGTTCCAGGCCAGCCCCGAGCTGGTCGAAGCCCATTTTCTTTCCAATGCCGACAGTGAGGAGCATCAGACCTCTGCTACTCACAAGTAAGCAGCACGAGTTTCACTCTTCCAAAAGCTGGTATCTGCCATCGGGGAGGTTGTAGTACCGATGGTTCAACTCCTTTTTTTCCAACACTTTGTGAAAAGGCGAGAAAAAGACGTCCTCCCGGTTCATCTTGTCCAGGTACCAGTTGAAGTCTGGCATGATGAGCAGTGTCTTTGCCGAGTCGGGAGACCGGAGCGCTGAGAGGTGCATGGCTGTGAAGGGCACGCCCCATTCCATCAGCACGGTATCCATGGGTACCTTTTCTTTTTTCATTAAAAACCGATGGGAGCTGGAGCGCTCCAACTGGGTTTCAATCCAAGAAAACTGACGGTGGAAGCTGCGGTGATTCCAGGCAATGGAGGCAAGGCGCAACGACATGATTGCGACAAAAAGCAAGGGCAACCCCCGCTGTTCTAAGTCTGGCCAGCGAGAAATTATGCTAGGCATAACGTCGAACAGGAAAGGTACTGCCACAAAGATTGTCAGCGGCAGGTAGGTCACTTCCGAGTAAAAGCGGTACTGCGCCTGGGGGTCAGAAATATTGTAGAGCATCAAAAAACCCAAAGAAAAAGCCCAGGTGAGTGCCATTGGCAGCCACTGTTTTTTAAAAAAATAAAAAATACTAATGCCCAGCAGCAAAACCGGTAGCAGATAGTAGTACTGCACGCAGCGTTTCAGAAAGACAAAATTGGAGGGAATGCTGAGCAGATTGGGAAAATAGTTCGCCAGGTTGCTGCGGAACTCCGCCTGCTTTGCCGCTTCGTACCAATTAGTAAAAAATACAGCCTTGAAAATTGCTATTGCAATAAAAGCACCTGCCAATGCCAGGTATCGCCTATGCCGCAAGGCCTCGTATTTCAAGCCAAAAAACAACCACAGGAAGGTGAAGAAAATCAGAGAGAGCTTGTGTGAAAAGCCCACTGCAACCAGCAGAGGCAGCAGGATAAAGACGAGCCGGATTTGCCTCAGCCCCGGGTTTTTCAGCACTACACCAAACGAGAGTAACAGCAGCGTCAGGCCTATGTACAGCTCGCTTTGCATGTGGTAAAACGTGTCGAAAGAGAGGAGGGTAAACAGAAAAATCAGCGTCCAGCCCAGCAGGTCGTTTTGCAGATACCGAACGAGCAGGTGATAAGCCAGCAAGTAGAGCAAAATGTAACTCGCCGAAAAGCTCATCGCCAAGGCCCACAGCGGCGCATCTACTACCAACAACAGCCTGGGCAGGAGCTGGGGGATGCCCGTGACGAAGCGATAGTGGTAAATCTGGATGGCTCCTTCATTGATCAGATTGAAAAGCTGGAACCCTGCATCCATAAAAAATGCCCGCTCCCGGTAGAAGGCCAGTGCCATGCACAGCATGACAAACCAGACAGCATAGCCGATTTTGCGCAAGTAGGGATATTGGAATTGAGTCTGTAGCATGGTACTCCGGAGCGCAGTTTGTCAACTGATTGCATAGGTTGTCAGTCTGCACTTGACTTTTAAAATCTGCCGGATATCCTCCTGGTCCACCTCATAAGGTTTGTAAACGATGTTGTTGTCGGAAATGAGCCGGAGTTGGGGTGTGCTACCATCGCGCACCTGTTGCACCCGCTTAACCACCACGACGTCCGTAACCACGACGTAAACGTTGTTGTCGCGCAGTGGGTCGCCCCGCTCTAAAGGCTCACAGATGACGACGTCGCCGTTGGTGATGGTGGGGTACATGCTGTCACCATTGATTTCAAAGGCAATGAGCCGGCCTTCGATGTTTGGGATGGAAAACTTAGGTAGCTCGGCGAGGAAGCTGTCGTCCTGGTGTTCGAGCGCATAGCCAGCCATTGCCTGGTTGGGGACCAGGGTGATGTTCATCCTGCCTGAAAACTGCCTTTCCTCCAGTGAGCGAACGGGAATTACGGCCTCTCTTCCCTGCTCTTTGAACATCTGATCTGAAAAGCCAAACATGAAGTTGGCATCTATCTGATAGATTTCAAACAATTTGTACAATTGTTCGACGGTGATGTTCCGCTCTCCTTTCAAAATGCTATTGATAACGTGGTTGTACGTGCCGAGCTGCTTGGCAATGTCGGACTTCCCCTTGATAGAGCGGTGCCTTTCCAGTTCATCAAAGACTTTTCTAAATCGTTGATTTACAATGTTGTCAGAGAAGTTTTTCATTATTTCAATAAAAATGTTTAGAATTATTTGCTTTAAAAAACATTTTGTTTTTACATTTGCCTTATCAAATTGCTCAAGCACAACAGAAACATGCAAAGGAAAACTCCAAGATACAAATAGTTTTCCTAAACCATGAAATTATGACACCGAATCAACAAAAAAGTTTCTATGCTGGTGAAGGACACGCCCGCTACAGCGGTCCTTACAAGGCGCAAATGTCGCAAACCAACCAGCAGATTACACTGCCAGGTGCTGCAGTCATCTGGGTACTCCGCAAAGCAGCGCTCCTGATCGAGCGGCTGATCGTGATCGCTAAATATCAGTTTTATAAAAACACGGCAGTAGCTCCCAGCACGATAAAACTGCCGGTATTAAAGCTCGGTGTGCTGGGGTTTCTCGCTTTTTTGTCTTTCAAAAAAGACCTGTCGTTCAGCTTTGGCATGGGAGCACAGAGGATGCAGTTTGGGCAACATGCTGCTGCCGAAAATGCCATGCCGCTCCATGTTTCCCAGAAGGAGCACAAAGCCGGCAGCCACTGGGGCGGCCTTGCCACTCTTTTTGAAAAGAAAGATTACTTCGCCGACGATCCTTCGGACGACGAGGAGGCCAAAAGGGTAAAAGCCTACGTCCGGCGCTACAAGGAAGTAGCAAAGGCAGAAAAGGAAAAATACGGCATCCCGGCCAGTATTAAAATAGCACAGGCCCTCGTCGAGAGCAATGCCGGCACCAGCTCCCTGTCCAAAAAGACTAACAATCACTTCGGCATCAAATGCTTCTCCCGCACCTGCAAAAAAGGCCACTGCTCCAACTTTGGCGATGACAGCCACAAGGATTTTTTCCGGAAATATGAAAGTGTCTGGGAAAGCTATCGCTCACATAGCAAGCTCCTCACCAGTGGAAAGTACAAAGCACTGCTCGAATACGGCGATGACTACAAAAAATGGGCACGTGGACTGAAGGAACTTGGATACGCTACTGCTAGCCATTACGACAATACCCTCATTAACCTCATTGAAAAGTATCACCTTGACGAGTTGGATAAGTAAATGGAGATGGCTTGCCGTGGGTCTGGTGATGGGCGATGATAAAGATAGCTAAAGAAGTCTGCCTGCAACCGGACTCATAACCTGGCTAAAAGATGCTGGTTTGTTTGCCAGAGTTGTTTTTATAGAAGGTTTTGAGTTTTTCCCCAAAAAACAACTCAAAATGCGGCAACGAAGTGAAGTGGCTTTGTTGAAGGCTGCTTGCTTCGACGCTGCTCTGATTCTTAGAGCTTATTTGCGTTTTGGTGCTTAAGCCCAAATGCTGTTTGGATTGAGTTTACCGGGCTAAAAAAGTTGCCTTCCCCGTCCTTTTTGTCTTCGGCGACCCCATCCAAACAGCATCTAAAAACGAGCAATTTTTTGTCAGGTTTTTAGCCTTTTGGAGAGGCACTGCAGCGCTTCGGATTTGAAAACAGGACGACAAAGAACCGTTTTTGACCAAGTGGCTCAATCGCAAGCAAACCCTTACGAAAGATGTAGTTTTCTCATGTATGTTCTGGGTGCGACCGCCCTCTGTGAACGGCAGAGGGGCGGTCTTTTTTTTATAATGAGAGCTTGATTTTTCTTTGAACTGTGTAGTAAAGTCCACCCGCCAGGAACGAAGCGAGACTCACCAACAAGAGGATAATCAAGGCAGCATTGTCCGTATAGCGCTGAATCAGGAAAACCAACACGATAAAGAAAATGTTGACGCCTGCGAGTGTTGCCGTGGCTTGCATGTGGGTAAGTCCCGAATCAATCAGCAAATGATGGATATGCGTACGGTCGGGGAGCAGTGGGTGTCTGCCCCGCAAGATGCGGGTGATGAAGACCCGAAGCGTGTCAAAAAGGGGCAGAATCAGGATGCCAAAGGCTACTCCAGGCGCTGCATTGATTCTGAATGCGTGATAAGGATCGAGCATGGCATTCAGCTCGATAAAGTTGATCGTAAGAATGGAGCAGATTAGCCCCAACAAAAGCGCTCCAGTATCCCCCATAAAGATCTGGGCGGGGGAGTAATTGAACTTTAGAAAAGCAGAAGTTGCACCAGCAGTGGACAGCGCTAAAATAGCCAGGTCGTACCGCTTGACCAACAGAAACCAAACCCCCAGCGTGCCGGTAATGATAATGGCCAGACTTCCTGACAAGCCGTTGATCCCGTCTATCAGGTTGAGCGCATTGATAATGACGATGATGGTGAAAACCGTCAGAAGAGCACTAACGAACACGTTGAGGTGCTCAACTCCTCCTATGCCGTACAAACTGGATATGCGGACATCCGCCTTGAAAAAAAGAATGAGCGCCACGATCACTTCCACAATCAGCTTTTTGGATGGGGAAATGCTGTCAATGTCATCTTTTACACCTATTAAAAAGATCAGTATGAAAGCACATAGTACAAACTGAAGATTGCCTTCGTATTCCGTAAACGGTGTCCAAAGCAAGGCAGAAAAGATGGTTCCTGCAAAAATCGCTACACCTCCCAGTCGTGGTGTGATTTCAGTATGTGAACGGCGAGCATCAGGTACATCGTAGAGGTTCTTTTTGATGGCTACCCGAATAATCGGCGGAATGACTATGTATGTTAGCGCAAAGGCAGTAATAAAACTAATAATAACGTCGTAATCGTACATGGGTGTTGTTGGGATTTAGTGTGATGTAAAGCAAAGATAAGTTAAAATGAAAACTGATTGCAAATATTCCTCTGCCTAAACGGCTCAATACCGATTGAGTAATACTCTTACGTTAGAAAATCACTTTAGGAAGGAGGGATAAGAGCTTGTTTGCGTTTTGGTGCTTGAGCAGAGATGCTGTTAGGATTGAGCTTACCGGGCTAAAAAGGTGTCTTTTTATCTCCGGCAGCCCAACTCCAACAGCATCTAAAAACGAGCAATTTTTCTTCATTTTTCCGTCGCGTAGCAGCACTACGGAACTGAAAAAAGGGGAAAGTGGCGTAAAAGGGCCGTTTTTTAGCCAAGTGGCCAAATCGCAAACAAGCTCTAAGGAACGTGCCGGAAATAAGTTGGGTATTTCGGCGAGTGTATTTTGGGGGCTGGCAAGGCAGTGAAATAGGCGCATAGCCTTAGCTACGTAACTATTTCACTAACACAGCCAGCACCCAAAAGACGCCGCCCAAATGCG
>WBZO01002017.1_pt1 | contig 28373 bp, 28 predicted proteins | sample 5204261 | NCBI WGS metagenome assembly WBZO01 (sample SAMN12412400, study PRJNA552823) | activated sludge metagenome | isolation source: activated sludge from anammox sidestream of wastewater treatment plant... | place: USA: North Carolina | collected 2017-09
TATTCGTTCTTGAGATAGCTTGCGAGCACCTGCTCGTTCACATTGCCGAGCTTCTCCCACATGGTGCGCCCCGCGGGACCGCGGATTTCGTCCATGACGAGATTGACGCGGTCTTCGGGAAGGAACTTCGACAGCAGGCGTTCGGTCGACTCGTAGGAGCCGATGAGCGCGCCCGTGCCCGACATCTTGGAGGCGAATTCGACGAGCAGCTTCTCGACGGTTCCCGCCTGCACCGTGCCGAGCGTCGACATGATCTGGGAGAGTTCCCGAATCTCGTCGTCGTCGAACATTTCCCAGAGGGAGGCCGCGTCGTCGGCGCCCATGGCGAGCATGAAGATCGCCGCCTTCTGCGGGCCGCTGAGGCTCTTGTCTTCCTGTTTCTTCGGTGCGGTTGCCACGATGTTGTTCCTCAAGCCGTTTCGTGCAGCCAGCTGCGCAGGATGGAAATGGATTCGTCGGGGTGGTGCGAGACGAGTTCGCCGATCTTGCGCACCGAGGAATGCTTCACCTTGCCGGTGACCTGGGCGATGTCGATCATCATGTCGTCGTCGAAAGACTGGTTGGAGCCGGCGATGAGCGCCGCGGAAATATCGTCGCCCGACAAGGCGCCGTCCGGTCCCGGAAGCGCCGCGGCCGCATGGCCTGCAGGGCTCGACGGCAGCGCGAGCGCGGCGGGCGCGACCATGTGGCCCGCCGCCGGGATGAGGCGGGCGAGCACGGGGCGGAAGACGAAGAACATGGCGACGAGCGCGAGGATCGCGAGAACGGCGAATTCGCCGATGCGGATGTAATCGGCCTTGGTGAAGCCCGAAGCCGGATCGGCGAGCGGCGTCGTGTCCACCGGCGTGACCTCCGCGAAGCGCAGATTGACGACTTCCACATGGTCGCCGCGCGACTGGTCGAAGCCGATGGCCGATTTAACGAGCGCTTCGATCTTGGCGATTTCCTGTTCGGAGCGCGGGGCATAGACGGTCTTGCCGTCGGCGCCCGCCGTATAGGTGCCGTCGACGAGCACCGCGACCGACAGCCGCCGGATGCGGCCCGGTTCGAGCACTTCCGTCTTCGTCGTGCGCGAGATTTCGTAGTTGACCGTCTCTTCGTTGCGGTTCGACTTCTGCTGGGAGGTCGTCGCCTGATCCGCGCCGTCGAGATTCGCGTTCGGCAGATTGTTGCCGACGGAGACGGACTGGTTCTGCCTGCCGTCCGAATTGCTGGAGGCGTCCTCGACCGTCTGGGTCGAGCGGACGACCTGGCCGTTCGGGTCGTAAATGTCCGACGTCTGGGTGACGCGGTTGTAGTCCATCTGCGCGGTCACCTCGACGCGCGCCTTGTCCTGGCCGACGACGCGGCCGATGATGTCCTCGACATGCGTGCGCACGCGGTTCTCGTATGCGGTGCGCTGTTCCTCGACGGTCGCGGTCACCATGGACATCGCGTCCTCGCCCGCGCCGCTCGCCAGAAGCGCGCCGCGCTCGTCGACGATCGAGACATGGCCGGGCGTCAGACCTTCGACGGCGGAGGCGACGAGCTGCTGGATCGCCTTCACCTGCTGAACGGCGAGCGTGCCGCGCACCTTGAGAACGATGGAGGCGGTGGGTTCGCGCTTGTTGCGCGAGAAGAGCTCACGTTCGGGCAGAACGAGGTGGACGCGCGCGCCGTCGATGCCGTCGATCGAGCGGATGGTGCGCGACAGTTCGCCTTCGAGCGCGCGCAGATGGTTGATGTTCTGGAGGAAGCTCGTCGTGCCGAGCGCATCGGCATTGTCGAAGATTTCATAGCCGACCGTGCCGCCCGAGGGCAGGCCCTTGGCGGCGAGCGCCATGCGGAGCTTCAGCACGCTGCGTTCCGGCACGAAGATCGTCGTGCCGTCGCCGCGAAGCTCGTATTTGACGTTCATCGCGTCGAGCGCGGTGGTCATTTTCGCCGCGTCTTCGCGGGCGATGTCGGAAAAGAGGAGCGCCATGGGCTCCGCTGTCATGCGCAGTCCCAGATAGGCGAAGAAGCCAAGCATCGACAGCGCAACGACGCCGAGCGTTACAAGCCGCGCAAGCCCCAGCGATTTCAGCAGATTCGCAATGCCGCCCACGTTCCCACCTCAAGTGTCACCGCCTCGCGCATCCGTCCGTTCCTTGGACAAATGTCGATGCAAGACATCAGGTAAGCGGCAAGTCCTTTGCCCCCGAAAGATCCGCGCTCCTTTGCCCAAGGCGCCCTGGCGGATCTCCTTCCCCGTGCCGGTAGGCAAAAATTACCGCCGACAGGCTAAACAGATCCTTAACGCGCCCGGCAAATTTTGCCGGCCGGGGAGGGGAAGGCGGGGAACATGAAACGGAATGCGCCGGCGAAGGTGTCTTCGCCGGCGCAATCAGGTCAGCAAGTACGCGGATACCTGCCCTATCTCACTGCCTGTATTGCTGAACGCGCGTCGCACGCAAACCGGCGAGGCCGTGGCGCTCGATCGAACGCTGCCAGCTCAGGAATTCTTCCACGGTGAGTGTGTAGCGCCGGCAGGCATCGTCGAGGCTGAGCAGCCCGCCGCGAACGGCGGCGACGACTTCGGCCTTGCGGCGGATCACCCAGCGCTTCGTGTCCGGCGGCGGCAGATCAGCCACTGTGAGCGGGCTTCCGTCCGGCCCGATCACATAGTTGATCTTGTGTGTTGGCTGCTCGCTCATCGAACAGGATCTCCCGTGCTCATTACTGATCCGACTGTAGGCTGATGCGTTTAAAAAACGGCTAAGCCACGTCGTAAACTTTGTCTGAAATCAATGGGTTAAGCGTGCCATCGCGGGACGGAAGGCCGCTTTTCAGGAAGATGCCGCCGGATCGGTTACATTTGTCACGTCGGAGTATTTGATCTGCGCGCCGTTGACGGTGATGAGCGGATTGGACGAGGTGATGTCGACGGCGGTCACGATGCCCTTGGTCGTGACCGTGTTGGCGACGTTCTTGCCGTCGGCAGTGGCGGCGTTGACCATCAGGAAATAGGGGCCATCGGGTTGCGGATTGCCCGAATTGTCGTTGCCGTCCCATTTGAAAGCCTGCTGGCCGGCCTTGCCGTCGATGGTGGTGCTGTAGACGGTCGCGCCGTACTGGTTGACGACCTGGATGCTGGTGGCGGGTGCATCGCTTGCGAGGGTTACGGACCATTCGGCGTTGCCATCCTTCAGCGCCGCGCCGCCATTGATGGCCTCGACCTGCTTGCCGATGAGCCCGACCGCGGTATTGGCCGCCTGGAAGATATTGGCGCTGAGAAGGGCCTCCAGATTCTTGTTGGTCTGGATGGCCTGTTCGACGCCCGACATCTGGGTGAGCTGCGTCGTGAACTCGTTCGACTTCAAGGGGTCGAGCGGGTCCTGGTTCTTGAGCTGCGTCGTCAGCAGGGTCAGGAACATCTGGAAATTGCCGGAAAGCGCCTTGGAGGCCGCATCCGCCTGACTGCCGGTGTTTGCGGCCTGCGCGGCCTGCGCGGCCTGCGCGGCCTGGGCGGCCTGGGCGGCGGAAATGGATTCGATGCTCATGATGCGCTCCTCGTTCAGACGCGGATGTCCACGCCGCCCGTAGCGGAGAGGTTGACGTTGTAGATCGGGCTCAGCGCAGGCTCTTCGGCCGCTGCCGTGCCTGCGGCCGGGGAGGTCTGGGGCCCTCCGGAAAATTCCGGTGCGCCGCCGCCTGCCTTCTCGTCATGCAGCGAGAAGTTGAGACTGTCGGCATTCGCCTGAAGCCCGGCATCGTTCAGCGCCTGCTGGAGGGCGCGCGCATCGCGCTGAAGGAGATCGAGGGTCTGGGCCTTCTCCACGGTGAGGTGGGCCGAGACGGTGCCGTCGCGATGCACTTCCATGCGGACGTCGATACGGCCCATTTCCGGCGGATCGAGGCGGATGTCGAAACGGTTCGTCCCCTTCTGGAGATTGCGCGCCATCTGAAGCGCGATCGCCATGGCGGGAAGCTGGGTCGGCTGGGTCTGGCCGGGCAGGGTGCCGATGCGCACGGTGGCCGTGTTCGCATTGGCGGAAGCGTTGCCACTGCCCGCCGCCTGAAGGTCGTTGAGATGCGTCGCCAGCGCGGCGTCGCTCGTGCCCGTTGCCGGCGCCGTTGCGGAAATGGCGAGGCTGCCGGGCGCGCCGGCGGGCATGGACCTCGCCGCAGCACTGTTCGGTGCCATGAACGGGGCTGCCTGAGCCGTCGTCGTTTGGGCCGCCGCTGTCTGGGCCGGTTGGGCGTTCGGCGCCGCTGCTCCGGTCGCTTCCTTCGCCGCGGCCTTGTCGGCCATCTGCGAAGCGGCGCTGTGGCCGAGGCCTTCCTTCGGCTTGATGGTGAGACTGGCTTCGGGATCGGCTGCTTCGCCGTCCTGACCGTCCTCGGCCGGGCCGCTCATCTGTGGGGCAGGGGCCGCGGCAATCGCCGCCATCTGCGTTTGAGAGGCAGGCATGGGCGCGCCGGCGGGTTTCTGCGCATCGGCGGCGGGCGTATCGGCGGCATGGGCCGCTTCCGGCGGGAGAGCGAAGCCCGTCTTTCCGACGGCCTCCGCTGAACCCGTATTCATTTCATTGCCTGCCGGCTGGGCGGGCGTGGTCCCGGCTGTCTGCGATGCCGCGGCTTTGGCGTCGAGCGGCGTGGTGCCGCCATCGCCCGCTGCGTCCTTCGGAGGCGCGGCGAGCATGGGCGCGGCATTCTTCTCTCCGGCGGGGTCGAGCGTGGCTGCACCGCTCTCCGTTTCATCTGCCTGCGGGGCGGGCTCGGGGGCCGGGGCCTGCGCCATGGCGGCGAGCGGCGCGCCATCGGCGGACGTAGTGTCGGATTTCGTGTCGTTCGTCGAGGCGGAGGAGGTGTCGTCGGACTTCTTCGCGCTGCGGCTCGCGTCGCTGCGCTGGCGCTGATCGTCGCGGGCCGCCGACGCGCGATCGGCCGGGCTTTCCGTGTTCCGGCGCGCATCGGCGAGATGGCGCTGGAAAGCGCCCGCATTGCCAGCGCCGGGCGTGGCGGGGGCGGCGGGAGCGAGCATCGAGCCCGGATCGACCTGGCTCGAGCGGAAATTGACGGAAGATGACAGACCCATAGCGCGTGAAACCTCCGGGAGATTGGCCCGCCAGAAGGAAAGCAATTGGCGGGCCATGCCGGAGCGGCCGGAAGGCCAAGCAAATTCAATGGTTTGCCTATTGATATTTGAAGGCGTGCCCCGATATTCCTGCCGGGTGAGGCAAAAAATGCCGGGCATGCGGCGCCTTATCGCGCTTGCTGCCCGCGCGGCCTTGCCTATGATGCGAGCCTTCCCGCGGGCGTTGCGACCGGCTTCGATGGAAGCCTCGGCCGCCCTCGATTGCAAACCCAGAGACATGGTCATGCGTGCGAGTTTCGACGAGGCGACCGGCCTCAACAGTCTCGATCTTCCCGGGCGCCCGGAGGAGACGCGGGTCGTCGTCGCCATGTCGGGCGGCGTCGATTCCTCGGTCACTGCCGCGCTCCTGAAAGAGCAGGGTTACGACGTCGTCGGCATCACCATGCAGCTTTACGATCACGGGCAGGCCGTGAAGCGGAAGGGCGCGTGCTGCGCGGGGCAGGATATTCACGATGCGCGCCGCGTCGCCGACCAGATCGGCATCCCGCATTACGTGCTCGACTATGAGGAGCGTTTCCGGCGCTCGGTGATGGAGGATTTTGCCTCCTCCTACGCGGCCGGCGAGACGCCCATCCCCTGCGTGCGCTGCAATGAGCGCGTGAAGTTCCGCGATCTTCTCGATACGGCGCGCGACCTCGGCGCGGCGGCGCTTGCCACCGGCCACTACATCGCCAGCAGGCAGGGCGCGCAGGGCCGCGAACTTCACCGCCCGCGCGATGCGGATCGCGACCAGAGCTATTTTCTCTTCACGACGACGCGCGCGCAGCTCGATTTCCTGCGCTTCCCGCTCGGCGATCTGACGAAGCCGCAGACGCGCGCCATCGCCGAGCGCATGGGCCTTGCCGTCGCCGAGAAGCCCGACAGCCAGGACATCTGCTTCGTGCCGACGGGCCGCTATACGGGCGTCGTCGAGAGGCTGAAGCCGGGAGCCTCGGAGGAAGGCGACATCGTCGATCTCGAGGGCCGCGTGCTCGGTCGCCACAAGGGCATCATCCACTACACGATCGGCCAGCGCCGTGGCCTCGGGCTCGGCGCGAGCGAGCCCGATTCGCAGCCGCTTTTCGTGGTGAAGCTCGATGCCGCGCGGCGCGAGGTCGTGGTCGGCCCCAAGGCGGCGCTCGAGACGCATCGTCTCGTGCTGCGCGAGGTGAACTGGATCGGCGACGGCGCCTTCGAGGCATTGCCGGCAGAGGGGCTGCGGATCATGGTGCGCGTGCGCTCGACATCGGCTGCCGTTCCGGCCCGTCTGCGGCCCATGGCCGGCGGCCGGGCGGAGGTCGAGTTCGAGGCGGGTGAGGATGGCGTCGCGCCGGGTCAGGCTTGCGTCTTTTATGACGGAAATGGCGGTAGCCGGGTTCTGGGCGGCGGTTTCATCGCCGAGGCGCATGGCCTGCCGCTCGCCAGGGCGGCATCCGTCGCCTGAGCAGGAGGCTGCGGCCGGAGTTTGACCCGGGAAGAAAATTTTCCCGTTCAGGCCGGAATAAAACGCTTGCGGGCGGACATGGGTGCTCGCAAATTGAGATTTGTCAGGCGAATGCGGGAGAACGAGTTGAACGGCATAGCGCGCATCGACGAACAGTCGGTTATCAAGGCATATGCGCGCTGGGCGCCGGTCTATGACTGGTCGTTCGGCCCAATTGCCGATTTCGGGCGGAAAAGCGCGATCGACATCATCAACGGGCGCGAGGGATCGCTGCTCGAGGTGGGCGTGGGCACCGGCGTCGCCCTGCCGCGCTATGCGCCGCACCTCACCATCACCGGCATCGATCTCTCGCCCGACATGCTGCGCAAGGCGCGCTCGCGCGTGCGGGAGCGCAAGCTGCGCAACATCGCAGGCCTTTACGAAATGGATGCCTCGGAGCTTCGCTTCGACGATGCGGCCTTCGATACGGTCGTGGCCATGTATGTCATGACCGTGGTGCCGGACCCGGTGAAGGTGCTGGCCGAGCTCGAGCGCGTCTGCAAGCCGGGCGGTGAGGTCATCATCGTCAATCACTTTGCGCAGGATCACGGCCTGCGGAGCGTGATCGAGCGCTGGATGACGCCGGCGGCCCGCGCGCTCGGCTGGCACCCCGATTTCCGGATCGAGACGATCACGCATATGACGAAGCTCGACCTCATCGAGACGCGGTCGCTGAAGCCCATGGGCCTCTTCACCATGCTGCGCTTCCGCAAGCCGCTGGAGGCCGGCGAGGCCGCATCGCCCAAGGGCGCGGACAATCCACCCTCCTGCTGCTGCTGAGGCGGGGTTCCGGCACTGCGCCGGAGCAAATCTCACTTATTTTGCCGATGGTTGGGCCGGGCTGCTTGACAGGCTTTCGGCCTCGCCCTTATATCCCGGTCTCTTTCGAGGCGGGGCGAACGCAGCCCCCGCTTCCTCGTCTTCCGGCCCTCAAGGCCCGGAACCGGGGCGGAGTAGCTCAGCTGGCTAGAGCAGCGGAATCATAATCCGCGTGTCGGGGGTTCGAGTCCCTCCTCCGCTACCATCCATCACTGATCTTCTTTTTACATTTGGCGCCGCTCGCTGATACCCACGCGCCTCGCGACCTCTGCATCGGAGAGGGCAAGCTCCCTCGCCCTTCGCCTCAAGTTATTCCCGAACCGCTGCATACGAACCAGTTTGTTCGCGCAAGCCAGCCGTAGCGATGTCTGGCATGTGCGTCTATGCACGTTCCTATTGAACTTATTTGTATTGACGAAGGAACCTCTCAACCCAATGGGCACGCGGACACCGGAGCTTCTCGAAGAGAAGCTGGATGCCTTCGTCCGCGCACTTGCGATTGAAGCGGCCAGGGAGGATCATGCGAAAGCGCTCAAAAGGGTCGAGCGAAGGAAGGGTGGCCGCCTGAGAAAAAGCGAACTGAGAAGGCGCCCAATCATAGCATCGGCGGTCGCGGCAAGGGAGAAGCGCGATTAGCACCATATTACGACAAGGTGGAGCACAGGCATTCGGGATCAGCGATGTCGTAGCCAAAGTTTCAGAGGCAGCGTTCGGTAAGCCGCTCGTCACCAATGTCCTCCGAGGGCAGGTGGCTGAAGCGATCGTCGCTCTGGCGCTGGAGCCGGAGTGGGACTGGTGTAGCGCCGATTATGCCGGATGGGACTTCGAACGCCGTGACGGTCTCCGGCTGGAGGTCAAGCAATCGGCGGCGATGCAATCGTGGAGCAACCGCAAGCCGAGCAAGGCCGTCTTCGATGTCGCCGCGCGTACCGGATATTGGGAAGGAGGGACAGAATGGATAGCCAAGGCGGGACGTCCTGCACATCTGTATGTCTTTGCCCACCACAGCATCTATGGCGATGACACCGACCATCGCGATCCTTTGCAATGGATGTTCTACGTCGTGCCTTCGCGCGACCTGCCAAACGTGAAGAAACTCGGTCTGGCGACGATTAGCACTTTGACCTCCGCAGTGCCGATCACGGCGCTGGCGGACAAGGTGCGCATCACCGCATCATCGCTGGCGGACTGACAGCTTTCTCGAAAATTCCAATCTGCCGACGGGGTGGTGCAATCAATTGCGCTTTTAATGAGGCTCCGGTGACTTTACGAAGATAAATCAAGCGCATGCAGCCAGCCTGCACGGAATGAGATTGTGTGTGGGTTTCGACCAATACGGTCCCATCCATCACTGATCCTATCGTGAAATTTGGCGCCGATCGCGGACCTTCTCGCGCGAAGAAGGCGCTCGAGGGCGGACGTTGCTCGCGAGGTCGTAGTAATCTGATGCGTCGCGCCGCGGCGTGCTCTATCGCTCCCAGTCACAGCGATCAGTATCGATATGCCTTATTCTCTCCGCCGCCTGTCTTTGGAAGAGATGGATCGCGCGGCCGTCATCCTCCGGACGGCCTTCGACGAGCGGCTTCCCTGGCTGGCGGGTCTTCATACGCCGGAAGAGGATCGGAATTTTTTCCGAGGCCATGTCTTCACGCATTGCGAGGTGTGGGGTGCGGTCGATGGCGACATCATTGGCTTTGTCGCGTTTCGCGAAGGCTGGATCGACCATCTCTATGTCCTGCCGGAGCAGCAAGGAAAGGGAGCTGGCGATGCGCTTCTGCAAGTCGCCAAGTCATTGCAGACAAGCCTTCAGCTTTGGACGTTTCGGAAGAACCTTGTCGCGCGGGCCTTCTACGAGAAGCGCGGCTTCGTTGCGGTCGGGGAGACAGACGGCAGCGACAATGAAGAGCATGAGCCGGACATTCTCTATAGATGGCAGATGACCGAGTGACCGCCTGCACTGGGCGGCACGGCTCTTGCCTCGCACCGGCACAGAACATTCGGCGCGGGGCGTTTTCTCCCATTCCTGCGCCGAAACGGGTCATGTGTGTTGCAGGGTGGGACGGATGAAGATGTTTCCTTTCGGCCGCAAGGTTTCGCGCCGCTGGATGATGTTTGGAGGCGCGCTCGGGATCACGGGCGCGGCGCTTCTCTACGCCTTCGCCACCGCGACGCCGGCTCTTGCCTGCGCGCCGGGCGATTCAGGATCGGGCGGCGGAAACTGGAACTGGAATTTCAACGGCAATTGGAACAGCAACTCGAACAGCAATTCCAATAGCAACTCGAATTCCAACAGCAATTCGGTTTCGCTGCGTGTGAATGCCGGCTGACGCTGCCGCCTAGAACGGGCATTCGACGGCGAATTTCATGGGCCGGCCATCGGCCGGATGCGCGAAGGCGAGCGTCTCGGCATGAAGCTGAAGGCGGTCGGCGGCGGCGAAGGCTTCGTCATGCGCATAGAAATTGTCGCCGAGGATCGGGTGGCCGAGGCTCAGCATGTGCACGCGCAACTGATGCGAGCGGCCCGTCGCCGGAAGCAGCCGCAGCCGCGTCGCGTTTCTCTCGCGCGCGATCACTTCCCAATCGGTCTGCGCCGATCTTCCGTTTTCGTGATCCACTCTCTGCCTCGGGCGGTTCGGCCAGTCGCAGGCGATGGGAAGATCGACATGGCCACTCTCGCCTTCGACCGAGCCCCAGACGCGGGCGATATAGGACTTCTCCGTCTTCCGCGTCTCGAATTGCAGGCTCAGATGCGCATGCGCCTTGCGATTGAGCCCCATCACGATGACGCCTGACGTGTCCTTATCGAGACGGTGAACGGTCATCGCGCCGGGAAAGGCATCTTGCGCGCGCGCCTCGAGGCAGTCGGCATGTTCGGCGGGCTTCCCCGGCACGCAAAGAAGGCCGCTCGGTTTTGCGAGCACGAGAATGTCGTCATCGCGATGGACGACGGCAAGCCATGGCTCCGTCGGTGGAGCGTAGTGAAAGGGGCGGAGCGGCGCGCTTTCCATGCGGTGTATCAACGATGCGGCTTATCAATAATGCGGTGGCGGGGGCTCGACGGGCGCGGGGCCCTGCGGCCGCTCCTCGAGCGCCCGGAGGCGAAGGACGAGCGCCTTGAGGCTGCGGCCGAGTCTTTCGATCTCGGCGGATTGCGCCCGGATGGTTTCGTTCAGATCCTCGATCGCCTGATCCTGATGGGCGACGTGCATCTCCAGCCTGTCGATGCGTTCGCTCAGAGCCTTGCTGTCTGACATGTGCTTTCAACGAGTTTGCGTTTTGCTTCGGGCGAGAGCTTCTTGATCGCGTGTTCCGCCTTCAGCGCTTCGGAGCGGCTGGGCCAGCGCTCGACGAAGAGGATGCGGAGCGGCGGAAAGCTGCGCGTGAACTTGGCGCCGCGTCCCTCGGCATGCGCCTTGTAGCGCGCGGAAACATCGACGGTGACGCCTGTATAGAGGCGGCCGCCCGCACATTCCAGCATGTAGAGGTACCAGGGCTTCGGCATCCGTTCCGGCCGGGGGAATCTCCCCGTCTCTCGCGCTCGTGACTTGAGTGGCGGAGCATAGCAGAGTTCCGCCGGCTGATCCTTCCGGCTGCCGCTACGTCAAATCGGAGCCTATGGCGGACCGCTCCGCCAGCCGCTAGATTTCCACGGGCAAGGGCGCTGCCCCGACAGGAAAACATGACGCGGCACGGGATCGAAAAACTCCCGGAAGCCGCGCGCAGGACAAGCAGGCAGGAGACGCGAAATGACCGATTTCAAGCTGTTGATCGGCGGCAAGCTCGTCGCAGGCGATCAGACGATGGACGTCATCAACCCGGCGACGGAGGAGGTGCTGGCCAAGTGCCCGCGCGCCTCGAAGGCGCAACTCGATCAGGCGGTGGCGGCTGCGAAGGCTGCCTTCCCGGCCTGGAGCGCGACGCCGATCGCGGAACGCAAGAAGGCGCTCAACGCGATTGCCGACATCATCGAAAAGAATGCGGGCGAGCTTGCGCGGCTGCTGACGCAGGAGCAGGGCAAGCCCATCGGCGACGCCACGGGCGAGGTCTATGGCACGGCCGCCTTCTTCCGCTATTTCACCGCGCTCGACCTGCCGGTGAAGGTGCTCGACGACAGCGAAGGCCGCCGCGTCGAGGCGCACAGGAAGCCGCTCGGCGTCATTGGCGCCATCGTGCCGTGGAACTTCCCGCTCATTCTCATGGCGTTCAAGGTGCCGCCGGCGCTTCTCGCGGGCAACACCATCGTCATCAAGCCCGCGCCGACGACGCCGCTCACCACGCTGAAGCTCGGCGAGCTGATCCGCGATGTCGTTCCGGCGGGCGTCGTCAACGTCATCACCGATGCGAACGATCTCGGCGCGGCGCTCACCGCGCATCCCGATGTGCGCAAGATTTCCTTCACCGGCTCGACGGCAACGGGCGCGAAGGTGATGGCCGGCGCGGCAGCGATGCTGAAGCGCATCACGCTCGAACTCGGCGGCAACGATGCCGGCATCGTTCTCGACGACGTGAACCCGAAAGAGGCGGCGCCGAAGCTCTTCCAGAGCGCCTTCCAGAATAACGGCCAGGTCTGCATCGCCATGAAGCGGCTCTATGTGCATGAGTCGATCTATGACGAGATGTGCGCGGAGCTGGCGAAGATCGCCGATGCCGCCATTGTCGGCGACGGCCTCAAGCAGGGCACGCAGCTCGGGCCGCTTCAGAACAAGATGCAATTCGAGAAGGTGAAGGAGCTGATCGACGAGGCGCGGAAGGACGGCAAGGTGATCGCGGGCGGCACGCTGCCCGAGCAGTCCGGCTATTTCATCCGTCCGACCATCGTGCGCGACATCACCGACGGCGCGCGGCTCGTCGATGAGGAGCAGTTCGGCCCGGTGCTGCCGGTCATCAAGTATTCGGACCCCGAGGATGCGGTGGCGCGCGCCAATGCCTCGCCCTATGGGCTCGGCGGCTCGATCTGGTCGTCCAATCCCGATCGCGCCTATGCACTGGCCGACAAGATGGAGTCGGGCACCGTCTGGGTGAACAAGCATGCGGAGCTTGCGCCGAACATTCCCTTCGGTGGCGCGAAGCAGTCGGGCCTCGGCACCGAGCTTGGCGAGGAAGGGCTCGCGGAATTCACGCAGCTCAAGATCATCAACATGGCGCGTTGATTGCGGCGGCCGCTCCCGGAACCGGGGGCGGCCGTTCCGGCTTCATGAAATGAAGGCCCGAAGGGCCTGCTCAGGGAGAAGAGACATGCAAGTGACTGCCGCCGTCGCGCGTGCGGCCGACGCGCCTTTCACCATCGAGACGGTCGAGCTTGAAGATCCGAGAGCGGATGAAATCCTCGTTCGCGTCGTCGGCGTGGGGCTCTGCCACACGGACCTCGTTTTCAAGGCGGCGGGCGTCATCGCGCTTCCGGCCGTCTTCGGGCATGAGGGTTCGGGCATCGTCGAGAAGGTCGGCGCGAACGTAACCAAGGTGAAGCAGGGCGACCGGGTGGCCATCACCTTCCGCTCCTGTGGCGCCTGCGACCGTTGCGAGAAGGGCCAGCCCGCCTATTGCCGCACCATGCCGATGCTCAACTATATCGGTATGCGGCCCGATGGCACGAAGGCCATTCAGGCGGGCGAGGAAAAGATCGCCAGCAATTTCTTCGGCCAGTCCTCCCTCGCCACCCATTGCCTGACCTATGAGCGCAATGTCGTGAAGGTGCCGGAGGGCGTTCCGCTCGAGCTTGTCGGCCCGCTCGGCTGCGGTGTGCAGACGGGCGCGGGCGGCATCATGCGCTCGCTCGCCTGTGAGGCCGGTTCGTCCGTTCTCATTCTCGGCGGTGGCGCGGTCGGCCTCAGCGCCGTCATGGGCGCGGTTGTGCAGGGCTGCAAGACGATCATCGTGCTCGAGCCGCATGAGGCGCGCCGCGCGCTGGCGCTCGAACTCGGCGCCACCCATGCGATCGATCCGGCGGCCGCGCCCGATCTCGGCGCCGCCGTGCGCGCGATCCTGCCCAATGGCGTCGACTACGCCTTCGATACGACGGGCATTCCCGCCGTGCTTCAGGCGACGATGGCTTGCCTCGGCTCCCATGGCGTCTTCGGCATTGTCGGCGTCTGCCCGCCCGGCACGCCCGTTCCCGGCGATCTTTCGAGCGTCATCACCTATGGGCACACGATCAAGGGGATCATCGAAGGCGACAGCGACCCGGATGTCTTCATTCCCGAGATGATCGAGCTTTACCGGCAGGGCCGCCTTCCCTTCGACAAGCTCATCCGCACCTATCCGCTGAGCGAGATCAATCAGGCCATCGCCGATCAGCATCACGGCGACTGCGTCAAGGTCGTACTGCTGACGGGACAATGAAATCCGTGCCGGACGCGGTGGAAACCGCTCCGGCATCCCACCATCAACAAACATCGGTAAACAGGGAATTCACACGATGAAGGAAGCATGGATCATCGACGCGGCCCGCACACCGCGCGGCATCGGCAAGATCGGCAAGGGCGCTCTCGCCGACGTTCACCCGCAGCGCATTCTCTCCACGGTGCTGAAGGCGCTGGGCGAGCGCAACAATCTCGACAGCGACGACATTGACGACGTCATCGCCGGTTGCGGCACGCAATCTGGCAAGCAGGGCGCCTGCATCGCCCGCATGGCGGCGCTCGACGCCGGCTGGAAGAACACGGCGCCGGGCTTCTCCCTCGACCGTTTCTGCGGTTCGGGCCTTACGGCCGTCAACCTTGCGGCGATGGGCATCATGTCCGGCATGCAGAACCTCGTCGTCGCGGGCGGCGTCGAATCCATGTCGCATGGCTCCACGCTTCCGCGCACGGGCGGCGCGACCATCGACAGCCACAATCTGCATCTGCGAGAGATCCATCCGCAGCCGCATCAGGGCATCTGCGCCGACCTCATCGCGACGCTCGAAGGCTTCAGCCGCGAGGAGACGGACAAGCTCGCGCTCGAAAGCCAGCGCCGCGCCGACAATGCGATCAGGAACGGCTATTTCGCGAAGAGCCTCGTCCCCGTCTATCATGAGGATGGGCGCGTCGCGCTCGACCGTGAGGAGTTTCCGCGCCCCGAGACGACGCTCGAAGGGCTCGCCTCGCTGAAGCCCGCCTTCGCCGCCATGTATCAGGCGCCACTCGACGAGGAAGGCCTCACCTACAAGAAGCTGGTGCAGAAGACCTATCCCGATATCGAGATCACGCACATCCATCACGCGGGCAACTCGTCCGGCGTGGTCGATGGCGCGGGCGCCGTCATCATCGCCTCGCCCGAATATGCCAAGGCGCATGGGCTGAAGCCGCGGGCGCGCATCCGCGCCGTGACGACGGCGGGCGACAGCCCCGAACTGATGCTCAACGCGCCCGTTCCGGCGGCGAAGAAGGCGCTCGAGATCGCCGGCATGACGCTCAAGGACATCGACCTCATCGAGATCAATGAGGCCTTCGCCGTCGTGCCGCTCAAGTTCATGCGCGACCTCGATATCGACCCGGCCATCGTCAATGTGAATGGCGGCGCCATGGCGCTCGGCCATCCGATCGGCGCGACGGGCGCGATCATTCTTGGCACACTGCTCGACGAGATGGAGCGCCGCGACGTCAATGTCGGTCTTGCCACGCTCTGCGCGGCGGGTGGCATGGCGCCGGCGACGATCATCGAGCGCATCTGATCCGCATCGCGGATTTTCGAGGCGGGGCCGCTCCCTGGGGAGCGGCCCTTACCGTTTCAGCGGCCATAGCCAGACTTGCGGCTTTCCCTTACCCTCGCCGCAAAAGCATTGCGGGAGGTTGTTTCATGGATTTTTCGCTCAGCGCCGATCAGCAGCAGATCCGCGATGCCATCTTCAGGCTCTGCGAGCCCTTCGATGACGAATACTGGCTGAAGCAGGACCAGAAAGGCGGCTTCCCGGAAGATTTCTATGCCGCCGTCGCCGCGCAGGGCTGGCTCGGCATCGCCATGCCGGAGGCAGTGGGCGGCGCGGGCCTCGGCATCACCGAGGCCGCGCTCATGATGCAGGCGATTTCGGAATCGGGCGCGGGCCTCAGCGGCGCCTCCGCCGTTCATCTCAACATATTCGGCCTCAACCCCGTGGTCGTCTTCGGCACGGAGGAGCAGAAGCAGCGCATGCTGCCGCCGCTCATCAGAGGCGAGGAGAAAGCGTGCTTCGCCGTCACCGAGCCCGATGCCGGATTGAACACGACAGGCCTCAAGACCTATGCCGAGCGCCGGGGCGACAAATATGTCGTCCGTGGCCAGAAGATATGGATCACCACGGCGCAGGTCGCGACGAAGATGCTTCTGCTTGCGCGCACCACGCCCTACGATCAGGTCAAGAGAAAGACCGACGGCCTCAGCCTTTTCTATACGGATTTCGACCGCGCGAAGGTCGAGGTGCGCGAGATACCGAAGATGGGCCGTTCGTCGGTCGATTCGAACATGCTGTTCTTCGACGGTATGGAAATCCCCGTTGAGAACCGCGTCGGCGAGGAGGGCAAGGGCTTCCAGCTCATCCTGCACGGCCTCAATCCCGAGCGCGTGCTCATCGCCGCCGAGGCGGTCGGGCTTGGCCGCGCCGCGCTCCGCAAGGCGGCGGCCTATGCGCGCGAGCGCAATGTCTTCGGAAGGCCCATTGGCCAGAACCAGGGCATCCAGCATCCTCTGGCGAAATGCTGGGCGGAACTCGAGGCCGCCAATCTCATGGTGTTGAAGGCGGCATCCCTCTACGACAAGGGCGAGGAATGCGGCGCGGAAGCCAATGCGGCGAAATATCTCGCGGCGGAGGCGGCCTATCATGCCTGCGAGACGGCCATTCTCACGCATGGCGGCATGGGCTACGCCAAGGAATATCATGTGGAGCGCTATATGCGCGAAAGCTGGATTCCGCGCATCGCGCCGGTGAGCCGGGAACTGATTTTGAGCTTCATTGCCGAGAAGGTTCTCGGGCAACCCAAATCCTATTGAGATCGAGGAGAGAGAAATGGCGGGTCTTTGGTTCGAGGAATTCGAGGTCGGGCAGGTCATCGAGCATGCGATCACGCGCTCGGTGACGGAGGCGGACAACATCCTCTTTTCCACCATGACGATGAACCCGCAGCCGCTGCATATCGATTTCGACTTCGCGTCGAAGACGGAATTCGGCAAGCCGCTGGTGAACAGCCTCTTCACGCTGGGTCTGATGATCGGCATATCGGTGCATGAGACGACGCTCGGCACCACGGTCGCCAATCTCGGCATGAGCGATGTGCGCTTTCCCAAGCCCGTCTTTCATGGCGACACGCTGCGCGTGACGACGACCGTCGAGGGCAAGCGCGAAAGCTCGTCGCGTCCGACGGCGGGCATCGTCGAGTTCACGCATCGTGCCTTCAATCAGCGCGGCGAAGAGGTCGCGATCTGCAAGCGTTCGGCGCTGATGCACAAGCGGCCCGCCTGACGGGCGAAGCTCTTACCCGCATATGGGGATTTGGCGGGCGCGGGAGGGAGATGGCCCCTGCGGCGCCATTCGGCACCTGATTTTCATTTCTGCAAATAAGTCGCAAAAACAGTTGATTCCTCCGGCTGGTTCGCTATTAAGAATTAGTCGCATGTTTATTGGCCGCTGGAGGGGCTATCCAAGTGAAGGAATACCAGGGGACCGGGGCTTCGCTCCGCGTCGCAAACCCGCGCAATCTCATCGCCACCACGGCAATCGGGATTTTCATCGGCATCGCGCCGCTTCAGGCCGCGGAAACGGATCGCAGGGAAGCAGCATCCCCCGCGCAGCCGGAGGTCGTCACGGAGGATGGCGGGGCTGTTGCCTTGCCAACGCTCGAAGTCAGCGGAGAAGCTGCTGCGGAACAAAAAGGCTATGAGGTGAAACGCACCCGGAGCGCGACAAAGACGGACACGGCGCTGATCGACACCCCGCAGGCGATTTCCGTGGTGACGGATCAGGTCGCGAAGGATCAGCAGATGCAGGGCATGGCTGATGTCGTGCGCTACATGCCCGGCGTCGGCATGGCCCAGGGCGAGGGCAATCGCGATACGCCGATCATTCGCGGCAACACCTCGACGTCGGACCTTTTCGTCGATGGCATGCGCGACGACGTCGAATATTTCCGCGATCTCTACAATATGGAGCGGGTCGAGGCCCTGAAGGGGCCGAATGCGATGATCTTCGGCCGCGGCGGTGGCGGCGGCGTCCTCAACCGCGTGACCAAGGAAGCAAACGGCCAGACCATCCGCGAGCTGGATCTGACCGGCGGGTCCTGGGGCAAGAAGCGTGTGACGGCGGATATCGGCCAGGCCGTCACCGATAGCGTCGCGGTTCGGCTGACCGGCCTCTATGAGAACTCGGACAGCTATCGCGACGGCTTCGGGCTGGAGCGGTGGGCGCTCAACCCGACCCTGCAGTTCCATCTCGACGGATCGACCACGATTGGCGTCGGCTATGAGCATTTCTCGGATGACAGGACGGCGGATCGCGGCATCAGCTCGTTCAACGGCCGCCCGATCGGGACGGATGCCTCGACCTTCTTTGGCAATCCCGATCTGAGCAACACGACCGCGGAAGTCGATGCGCTGACCGTGTCGGTGGAGCATGATTTCGCAAACGGCATCAATATTCGAAATCGCACGCGCTTTGCCGTCTACGACAAATTCTACCAGAACGTCTTCCCCGGCGCGGCGAGTGCGGACGGCTCGATGGTCGCGATATCGGCCTACAACAATCGCACCAGGCGGGAAAATTTCTTCAATCAGACGGACGTGACCATTCCGTTCTCGACCGGTTCTATTCAACACACCGTGCTCACGGGCATGGAGCTCGGTCGTCAGCATACGAAGAATCACCGCGAAACCGGCTACTTCACGAGCATCGGTCCGAACGTAACCTCGATCACGGTTCCCACTGCGAACCCGACCACTTCCATTCCGGTCAGCTTCCGCCAGAGCGCGACCGATGCCGACAATACGGGTACGGCCTTGATCGGCGCGCTCTACATTCAGGACCAGATCGAGCTGACGCCGCAATGGCAGGTCATAGCGGGGCTTCGCTACGACAATTTCAATATGGACTTCCGGAACAACCGCACGGGCGCGGACATCGAGACGAACGACAATGCGCTGTCGCCGCGCGTCGGTCTCGTTTTCAAGCCGGTGGACAATGTGGCGCTTTACAGCAGCTATTCCGTATCTTTCCTGCCGCGCTCGGGAAGCCAGCTTTCGTCGCTGTCGCCGAGCAATCGCGCGCTCGACCCGGAGGAGTTCAGGAACTACGAGGTCGGCGCCAAGTGGGATGTGCTGCCCGAGCTGTCCCTCTCGGCGGCGCTTTTCAAGCTTGAGCGCAGCAATGTCGCGATCGCCGATCCGTCGGACCCGACCCAGTCGATCCTCGTCGATGGCCAGGAAGTGCGCGGGCTGGAACTGGGCGTGACGGGCCAGATCACCGAGGCGTGGAGCGTCATCGGCGGCTATGCCTATCAGCTCGGTGAAATCACGGCGACACAGTCGGCGACGGCGCAGAAGGGAGCGACCCTCGGGCAGCTTCCCAAGCATTCCTTCTCGCTCTGGAACAAATACGATCTCAACGAAACGTGGGGCGTAGGCGTTGGCCTCATTCACCGCAGCGACATGTACACGACTGCGAGCAATGCGGTCACATTGCCGGGCTTCACGCGGGTCGATGCGGCCATCTATTACAGCATCACCGAAAATGTGAGGGCGCAGCTCAACATCGAGAATCTGTTCAACACGGATTACTATGCCTCCGCTCACAACGACAACAATATCATGCCGGGATCGCCACTCGCGGCTTACGCTGGAATAACAGTCAAATTCTGAGCGGATGAAACGACAGGGCCGCGAAGGCGGATGCTTTCGCGGCCTCCAATCCTTGCCACATGAATTGGGGGGTACCGCAATTGTCCGACGGTAGCGGTCAGGCGCGGCGACGATTGCGCGCTTGCCGGGGCAGCCCATATGTGGCAAAACTCGCCAATGTTACTGATAATCAATCGCAATAGCGACGGCTCTTCATCCTGCCGCCGCGGGACGGAGAAAGACCTTGCTTTCCGCTCTTCTGAAACGCTATCGCGCAATTTGCATCTGGCCGGCAGGGCTCGGGGCCGCGTTCTTCACATTGCCGGCGCTCGCTGAAGGCGTTGAAGCCGCGCCGCAAGCCGCTGCAGAGGTGGCGGCGGCCGCTCCGCCCGATGTGCCGCTTGGCGTCCTGCCGCCCGATCTTTCGCCATGGTCTATGTTTCTCAATGCCGACAGCGTGGTGAAGGCCGTTCTCATCGGGCTCGTCATCGCCTCGATCCTCACCTGGACGGTATGGCTGGCGAAGTCGATCGAGCTTGCGGGTGCGCGCAGGCGCATGCGCGGGGCGCTCGAGGCGCTGCGCAATATTGCGGGCCTCTCGGAAGCATCCGCCGCGCTTCAGCGCAGCGACGGCGAGATGCGGGCTCTCGTTCAGGCGGCCGAGGTGGAAATTCGTCTCTCGGCGGATGTATCGGCGACGGACAAGGAGGGCATCAAGGAGCGCGTCGTCTCGCGCCTCGAACGCATCGAGGCGGCGGTCGGGCGGCGCATGTCGGCGGGAACAGGCATCCTCGCCACCATCGGCGCGACGGCGCCCTTTGTCGGCCTGTTCGGCACGGTCTGGGGCATCATGAACAGCTTCATCGGCATTTCGAAGTCGCAGACCACGAATCTCGCCGTGGTCGCGCCGGGCATTGCCGAGGCGTTGCTCGCCACCGCCATCGGCCTCGTCGCCGCCATTCCGGCCGTCATCATCTACAACATGTTCGCCCGTTCGATCGCGGGCTACAGGGCGCTGGTCGGCGATGGCGCGGCGGAAGTGCTGCGTCTCGTCTCGCGCGATCTCGATCGCCAGGACCGGCAGGACAGGGGCGAGACGGTGAAACTCGTCAGCAAGGCCGCGGACTAGAACGATGGCGGTCCGTCTCAAGCACGCCAGCGACGATCTCGCCGAGAATCACGAGATCAACGTCACGCCCTTCATCGACGTGATGCTCGTTCTGCTCATCATCTTCATGGTGGCGGCGCCGCTTGCAACCGTCGATGTGCCGGTCGATCTGCCGGCCTCCACGGCCGAGCAGCAGCCGCGCCCGCAGAAGCCGATCATCGTTACGCTGAAGCAGGATCTTTCGCTCGCGCTCGGCAATGACATGATCGCGCGCGAGGCGCTCGGCGCTGCGCTCGACGGTGCGGCAGGCGACGACAAGACGCAGCGGATTTTCCTGCGCGCCGACAAGTCCGTCGACTATGGCGAGCTCATGAATGTGATGAACGATCTGCGGGCGGCGGGCTATCTCAAGGTCGCGCTGCTCGGTCTGGAAGCCATGCCGGGCAAATGAGCGTCGCATCCGCATCGGAATTTCCTGACACGGACGGCACAGGCTGGCGCCGGCGCTGGGGCACGAGTTTCGTGGCCGTGGCCGCGTTTCATATCGGCCTCGGCGCGGCCCTGGTGATGTGGCATCCCGTGGCTGAAATGCCCGAGGCGCCACAGCCCGCATTGCTCATCGACATGTTGCCCGTTCCGGCCGCCGTGCCGGAGCCGAAGGTGAAACAGGTCGAGGAACCGCCCAGGGTTCAGGAGCCGCCGAAAATCGAGAAGGCCGAAGTTGCGCTGCAACGGAAGAAGGCCAAACCGGAAAGACCAAAGCCGGTGAGCGAGCCGCGAAAGACCGAGCAGCCGGCGGCGCAACAGCAGCCCGACGAGCCTGCGGCTTCGCGTCCGGCTGGTCTGAGCGCGGCGCAGATTGCGGCGAAACAGAATTATCTTTCACATCTCTTCGGGCATCTGGAGCGCTACAAGCGCTATCCGGCCTCCGCGCGCCGCCGTCATCAGGAAGGGACGGTCCATATCCGCTTCGCGATGGACGCGCGCGGGCACGTCACTTCGGCGCGCATCGAGAAAGGCTCGGGCGTCGCCGCGCTCGACCGCGAAGTCATGGAAATGATCCGCAGGGCGGAGCCGCTGCCTCCGCCGCCGCCCGAAATGCCTTCGGAATATGTCGTGCCGATGAAGTTCGTGCTGAAGTGATCAGCCGAAGCGGCCGGTCACATAGTCGCGCGTACGGACATTCGAGGGATTGGTGAAAATCTTTTCCGACGTGTCGAACTCGATCAGCTCGCCGAGATACATGAAGGCCGTGTAGTCGGAGGCGCGCGCGGCCTGCTGCATGTTGTGGGTCACGATGACGATGCAGAATTCCTCGCGCAGCTTCTCGATCAGCTCTTCGAGCTTTGCGGTCGAGATCGGATCGAGGGCGGAGGCGGGCTCGTCCATGAGCAGGATTTCCGGCTTCACGGCAATCGCGCGCGCGATGCAGAGGCGCTGCTGCTGGCCGCCCGAAAGGCCCGTGCCGAGCTGGTGGAGCTTGTCCTTCACCTCGTCCCAGAGGGCCGCCTGCGAAAGCGCCCAGTGGACGCGCTCTTCCATGTCGGTATGCGACAGGCGCTCATAGAGGCGGATGCCGAAGGCGACATTCTCGAAGATCGACATGGGAAAGGGCGTGGGCTTCTGGAAGACCATGCCGATCTTTGTGCGCAGCCTGGTCAGATCGAGCGTGCGGTCGAGAATGTTGTCGCCATCGACCATGACCTGCCCGGTCGCGCGCTGGCCGGGATACATCTCGTAAATGCGGTTGAGCACGCGCAGCAAGGTCGATTTTCCGCAGCCGGACGGACCGATGAAGGCCGTCACGCGGCGGTCGGGGATCGAGATGTTGATGCCCTTCAGCGCTTCGTAATTTCCGTAGTAGAAATGCAGATCCCTGACGCCGATCTTTTCGGGATGGCTTTCAACGGCTTCGCCGCGCAGCGCTTCCGTCAGCGAGGGGGTGAGCGGCTGGTGCGTGGTCACGAGCGGCGTGTCCTTTTCTTGGTCAGTACGCGGGCGACGATGTTGAGTGCGAGCACCGTCGCGGTGATGAGTAGTGCCCCTCCCCATGCAAGCTCGCGCCAGTCGGCATAGGGGCTCATGGCGAACTGGAAGATGACGACAGGCAGGTTCGCCATCGGCGCGTTGAGGTCGGAACTCCAGAACTGGTTGTTGAGCGCGGTGAAGAGCAGCGGCGCCGTTTCGCCGCTCACACGCGCGACCGCCAGCAGAACGCCGGTCAATATGCCCTGGAAGGCGGCGCGATAGCTGACCTTGACGATGATCTTCCATTTGGGCGCGCCGAGGGCGGCGGCCGCCTCGCGCAGCGCGTCCGGGATCAGGGCCAGCATGTCCTCGGTCGTGCGGACGATGATCGGAAGCGCGATGATCGCAAGGGCGACGATGCCGGCGAAGGCCGAGAAATGCCCCATGCGCACGACGACGATGCCGTAAACGAAGAGGCCGATGATGATCGAGGGCGCGCTGAGAAGCACGTCGTTGATGAAGCGCACGAAGCTTGCGATCCGGCTTCCGCGTCCATATTCCGACAGGTAGGTGCCGGCGAGGACGCCGACCGGCGTGGCCGCGAGGATGGCGAGTCCGGTCATGACCGCGCTGCCATAAATGGCGTTCAGAAGGCCGCCCGCGCTTCCCGGCGGCGGCGTGCTCTCGGTGAAAAGCGAGGGCTTCATCGCCTTGAGGCCGTTGCTCACCAGCGTCCAGAGAATCGCGCCAAGGACGAAGAGAATGATCGCCGTGGCCGCGAGAGAGATCGCGGTCATGGCGATGTTGACGAGGCGGCGGGACTGTACGCGCGTCATCACCGGCCTCCGCTCTTTGCTCGCTCGGCGCGAAGCAGAAGCCGCCTGCCGACCGCCAGAACGACGAAGGTGAGAAGGAAGAGGACGAGGCCGAGCGCGATGAGGGCCGATGTGTAGGTGTCGCTCACCGCCTCGGTGAACTCATTGGCGAGCGCGGCGGAGATCGTGGTCGCCGGATCGAAGAGCGAGGTCGGCAGTCGGTGCGAATTTCCGATCACGAAGGTGACGGCCATGGTTTCGCCGAGCGCGCGGCCGAGGCCCAGCATGATCGCGCCGACGACGCCCGTGCGGCAGTAGGGAAGGACCACCTTCCAGACGACCTCCCAGCGCGTGGCGCCAAGGCCATAGGCGCTTTCACGGAGCACGGCGGGCACGCTCTCGAAGACGTCGCGCATGACGGCGGTGATGAAGGGCAGGATCATCAGCGCGAGGATGAGGCCCGCGAGCAGGATGCCGATGCCGATCTGCGGACCGGAAAAGAGAGCGCCGATGATGGGGAGGGGGCCCAGCCAGTCGGCGAGCGCGGGCTCCACATGCGACTGAAAGAGGGGAGCGGCGACGAAAAGGCCCCAGATGCCGTAGATGATGCTGGGTATGGCGGCGAGAAGCTCGATGGCGATGCTGAGCGGCGTGCGGAGGCGGTAGGGGCAGAGTTCGGTCAGAAAGAAGGCGACCGCGAAGCTGCATGGAACGCCGATGGCGAGGGCGACGGCGGAGGTCACGAGCGTGCCGACCAGCGGCACGAGCGCGCCATATTGGTCGGTCACCGGGTTCCATTTGGCGGTGATGAGAAAATCGAAGCCGAAGAGCTTGAGCGCTGGCGCCGCGCCCTGAACCAGCACCACGATGACGCCGCCGAGCACCAGAAGCACCAGCGCCATCGAGGCCCAGGTGATGACCCGGAAGGCGCCGTCGCCAATGGCGGCCTGCCTGATGCGGCGAAGGCGGGTCAGGTCTGGAACGTCGGTCAGCGCCATATCGATCGAACTCTCGGCTATCGCAAACGGGGCGGCGCGCCACACCTTGGCGCGCCCTGGGTGGTGTTGCCGCTCCCGGAAGGAGAGCGATGGGATGAACTAGAGAACGGGTTTGCCCGAGCCGTCCACGATCTCTTTCCAGCTTTCCTTGACGAGCTTTACGACGCTCTCCGGCAGGGGAACGTAATCCAGTTCCTTCGCCATCGGGCCGCCATGCTCGTAGGCCCAGTCGAAGAATTTCAGGACTTCCTTCGCGCGCTCGGGCTTCGCCTGCGTCTTGTGAACGAGAATGAAGGTCGCCGCCGTCATCGGCCAGCTATCGGCGCCCGGCTGATTGGCGAGAATGAGGTGGAAGCCCGGCGCGTGCTTCCAGTCGGCATTGGCCGCGGCCGCCTGGAAGGCCTCGTAGCTCGGCGCCACGAACTTGCCGTCCTTGTTCTGCATTTCGGTGTAGGTGAGATTGTTCTGGAGCGCGTAGGCATATTCGACATAGCCGATCGAGCCTTTCGTCTGCCCGACCATGGCGGCCACGCCCTCATTGCCCTTGCCGCCAAGGCCGGCGGGCCATTCGACCGCGGTGCTGACGCCGACAGCGCCCCAGGCGGGCTCAACGGCATTGAGGTAGTAAGTGAAGTTGTAGGTCGTGCCCGAGCCGTCGGAGCGGTGGACGACGGCGATGGAACTATCGGGAAGCTTCAGATCCTTGTTGTCGGCGGCGATGGCGGGATCGCTCCATTTCTTGATCTCGCCGAGATAGATTTTCGCCAGGACAGGGCCGGTCAGTTTGAGTTCGCCGGGTTTCAGGCCGGGAATGTTGACCACCGGCACCACCCCGCCCATGACGGTCGGGAACTGGACGAGATCGGCTTTCGCCAGTTCCTCGGAAGTCAGCGGCTTGTCGGAAGCGCCGAAATCGACCGTTCTGGCGCCGATCTGCTTGATGCCGCCACCGGAGCCGATCGACTGGTAATTCATGCTGGTGCCGGATTGCTGCTTGTAGGCTTCGGCCCATTTTGCATAGACGGGGTAGGGGAAGGTCGCGCCCGCGCCTGAAATGTCGGCTGCTTCGGCGGTCACGGCGAAGGCCAGCGTGGAGAGTGCGAGAAGGCTCGCGCGGCCCAGCTTTCCTAGAGATTCCATCATGGCTTCGTGCTCCCTTTTCCAGCCTTGCGGAACTGCGCCATCTGACTACGACGGTTTAGTAACAGTTTTATGACGCCGGGGGTAATGGATATCCGGGGGTGACCCATGCCTCCGAAGCGGGTATGAAGCACGAATCACACGGTTTTTCAGGGGGCGAGGGCTTCCTCCGCGCGCGGGGGCGGCCTTTTGCGCATATAATGCCGGTCTTCTTGGCGGTTCATGGGAGGCGCTGGGATGAACGGAATTTCGCGCCCCTCGATCGGGGCCATGGCGCTCATCGCGGGTCTTGCGCTCGCGGGCGATACGTCTGCGGAGACGAGGGGGCCCGTGCCGAGCGCACCGGGACGCTCCGCTTTCGCCATTGCCAGCCGGTCCGTTGCCGATGGCGCCCGGCTCGCCAACCTGAGGCATGTCTATGACAAGCATGGCTGCGGCGGGGCGAATGTCTCACCCGAGATTTCATGGTCGGGCGCGCCAGGCGGCACGCGCAGCTATGCCGTGACGCTTTTCGATCCCGATGCGCGGGCGGGCAAGGGCTGGTGGCATTGGGTCGTCGTCAATATTCCGGCCTCGGTCACTCATCTCGCGGAAGGTGCGAGCGGACACCTCATGCCGGATGGCTCCGTGGAGGGCACGACCGATTTCGGCACGCCCGGCTATCAGGGACCATGCCCGCCGCCCGGCGACGGGATCCATCATTACGTGCTGACGGTTCACGCACTGGGCGAGACTTCGCTGCCGGTCGATCGGGAGATGCCGGTGGCGGAGGCCGCGCTCGCCATTCGCGATCATGCGCTGGCCAGCGCGTCCCTCACATTCCTTTACGGGCGCCACACGGCCGAATAGGTCTAGCGCTTGCCGTTGCGATAGGTCCAGCCGAGCCACAGGACGACGAGAGCCGCCATGACGCCGGCGAAAAGGAGGAGCGGCCACCAGCCTTCCTCCTGGTCGATCATCTTCCATGCCGAGACGGCGAATATGCCGGGAAGCGTGAGCATGGGGGCCCAGATCAGCGCCGAGGCGATATTGGCGAGCCAGAAGCGGTGCGCGGGCATGTCCATCATGCCCGCGACGAGCGGCACGACGGCGCGAACGGGGCCGAAGAAGCGGCCGATGAAAATGCTCTTGCCGCCATGGCGCGCGAAGAACTCATGGCCCGACCGCAGCAATTCGGGCCGTTTCGAGAAGGGCCACATGCCGGGAACGACGTGGCCGAAGCGCCGCCCGAGCCAGTAGGAAATGCCATCGCCGAGGGTCGCTCCGGCAATGCCGCCAAGGATCAGCGGAGCGACGGGGATGATGCCCTCCGGCACCAGCGCGCCCGCCGCGATCATGATCGCCGTGCCGGGGACAAGAAGGCTCAGAAAGGCGAAGGACTCGCCAAAGGCGACGAGGAAGATGATCGGTCCCGTCCACTCCGAATGGAGGCGGATGAAGCCGATCACCTGCTCGATATAGCTCCCGTCCATCAGGAGGCGAAGGCGTAGGGCCCGCCCCGTTCGAGCGCGCGCCGATAGGCGGGCCGCGCCTGCAGCCGCGCAAGGAGATCGAGGAGGTTCGGATAATCCTTGAGAAAGCCGCGCAGCTTCGCCGCTTCGAGAACGAAGGAGTTCTGAATGTCGGCGGCGCTGAATTCGTGGCCGAGCAGATAGCCGCCCTTTTCAATCGCGCCGTTCATATAGGAGAGGTGGTTTGCGATCTCGCCGAAGATGCGCGGATGAAGCGGCGCGCCTGCATCGCCAAGGCGCCCCACATAGAGCGCGAGCAGAAGCGGCAGCATGGCCGAGCCTTCGGCGAAATGCATCCATTGCAGATATCTGACGAAATCCGGCGAGCTTTCGGCGGGCATGAGCCGGCCCTGACCATATTTGCGAACCAGATATTCGATGATGGCGCCCGATTCCGCGACGACGAGATCGCCATCGCTGATGACCGGCGACTTGCCGAGCGGATGAATGTCCTTGAGTTCCGGCGGCGCGAGGTTCGTCACGGCGTCACGCTGATAGGGGACGATCTCATATGGGACACCCAGCTCCTCCAGCAGCCAGAGAATGCGTTGCGAACGGGAATTGTTGAGATGGTGAACCTTGATCATGGGCGTCTGCCTTGCTGCGATCGACGGGGTTCCGGCCGCTTCGAGCGACGGGTGCCCGGCGGAATGGACATGCACGCGAATGAAAGCCACGAGATCGTCGATGGCGCGTCTTGCTTCCGGAAGGATGTCGGCCATGAGGTGCCAGACATGCGGCACTTTCGGCCAGACATCGAGCTTCGCCGCGACGCCGGCCGCCTGCATCTTCTGCGCCATGCGCACCGAATCATCGAGCAGCATTTCCGTGTCGCCAACCTGAAAGAGCGTCGGCGGAAGGCCCGCCACATCGCCATAGAGAGGCGAGAGGAAAGGATTGCGCAGATCGGCGCCCGGCGCGTAACGCGGCTCCAGCGTGTGCATCATCTCCTCGACGAAGAGCGCGTCCGCTTTCGCATTGGTGTGAATGGTGCTGCCTGTGGCGGCGAGATCCGTCGCGGGCGAGAGACAGAAAAGTGCCGCGGGCAGCGGAATGTTTTCAGCCTTGAGACGGAGCGCCAGCGCCAGAGTGAGATTGCCGCCCGCAGAATCGCCGCCGATGACGATGGAGGAAGGCGGCACCTTTTCGATCAGCGCGCGGTAGGCGGCAAGGCAATCGTCGAGACCGGCGGGGAAGGGATGCTCGGGCGCGAGGCGGTAATCGACCGCATAGACCGGCATGCCGAGCTTCGTCGCGAGGCGCCAGGTGAGCGGGCGGTGCGTGCGCGGCGAGCCCGCGACCCAGCCGCCGCCATGGATGTAGAAGACCGCACCTTCCGATGCGACCGCCTTGGCGGTCAATTTCTCGACCGTCACGCCGCCAAGTTCGATCTGCTGCTGGACGATCTCGGCCGGGAGCTTCGCGCTTATCGGCTCCTGCGCCTCCATGACGGGGCGGAGCGTCATCACATCCGGCGCCTTCTTGAAGCGGCGCTTGATCTGGTAACGCAGCAGGAGGTTCATCGCGTAAAGCTGAAGGCTCATCGGTTCCTCTTGCCCCTTGCCGGGGCGTCTGTCGGCGGGACGCCGTAACGATGCAAGCGGCCGCGCCGCCGCCTGTCAAGAAAAGAGCGGGAAAATCATGCAGCCGCCGCT
>WBZO01002019.1_pt1 | contig 28342 bp, 25 predicted proteins | sample 5204261 | NCBI WGS metagenome assembly WBZO01 (sample SAMN12412400, study PRJNA552823) | activated sludge metagenome | isolation source: activated sludge from anammox sidestream of wastewater treatment plant... | place: USA: North Carolina | collected 2017-09
GGGTAGACCACCAGGTCGGCATCTGCCATGGCGGCCAGCCGGTCGGCCCCACGAAGCAGCCCCACCGCATGAACGTGCGAGGCCACGCCGAGTGCGCGGGCGCGCGACAGGGCTCCTGCCATGCCGCCGAGATCGTTTCCGGCGACGAGGAGGTGGACGTCCGGCACGTGGAGCCGCGCCAGGGCGTCGACGACGGTGCCGAGTTGCTTGCGAGGCGTGATCTTGCCGAGGAACAGCACGCGTGGGCGGGTCGTGTGACCGAGCAGCACATCGAAGAAGCCGCCGCGTCTTGGCAGCGGGCTGTCCGGCAGTTCCACGGGATTGGGTACCTGCACCACGCGCGATGGGGGCACGCCGAGCGCCTCGAGTTGGCGCGCCTCTGCCTGCGACACGGCCGCGATCCGTGCGGCCTGCTGCAGCGCGCGGTCGGCGAACACCACCCCGAACATCCGCTTGAGCAGCCGGCGACGTTCGATGATCGGGGCCGTGCCGTTTGGCGAGAGGACGAACGGGAGGCCTGCACGGGCGCAGGCCCCGGCACCGAGCACGGTGAGCAGGTTATGGCACGCATGCAGGTGCACGACATCGAACTGCTCGACATCGCGGTCGAGGAACCGTCGAAACCCCATGGGGGTGAAGGCCTGGAACCGATAGGCGGCGCGATTGGACAGGTTCCGGAACACCCGGCGGGTCACCGCGGCGGAGGGCCCGCCCTCGAGCCTGCTGGAGCCATCACAGGCGTCGGTGGTGGCCAGCGTCACCGCATGTCCACGGCGGGCCAACCCGTCGGTCATGCCGGCGACCACGCGTGGAATGCCACCGTAGGCCCAGGCTTCCGGGCCGTACGGCGCGATGTGAAGGATGCGCAACGCCATGAGAAGCCGCGATGACTGCCCTCGCGTATGCGCCTGCTACCGCACCGGCTTCTTGCCGGCTACCTTCTTCCCGGTCGCCTTCTTCTGCGCTGTCGCGTCACCCTGTGGCTTGCGCGTCCGCCCGCCAGGGACCGAGCGGGCCCGTCGCCGCACTTCAACCCGGATGGGTGTGCCCTCGAACCCGAACTCCTCGCGGATCTTGTTGATCAGGAACCGCTGGTAGGAGAAGTGGAACGTGGTCGCCACGTTGGTGAAGAAGACGAACGTGGGCGGGGCCACGCCGATCTGCGCGACGTACATGATCTTCACGTTGCGCCGCTCTGGGCTGACCGGCGGATTGGCCGCAATGATGGACTCGACGAAACGGTTGAGGGCGGGCGTGGGCACCCGCTTCCGCCGGTTCGCCGCGGCGCGGTCGAGCGCTTCCAGCACCTTGGGTGCCCGCTCGCCGGTCAGCGCCGAGATGTGGAGGATGGGCGCGTAGTCCAGGAACCGCATCTTCCGCCGCAAGGCATCGTCGAAGCGCTTCACGAAGTCCGGGTCCTGGCTCTTCACCAGGTCCCACTTGTTGGCCACGATGACCACGCCGCGCCCCGCACGGTCTGCTTCACCGCCGATGGCGGCGTCCTGGTCGGTCGCTCCCTCCTTCGAGTCGATCAGCAGGGCCACCACATCGGCGTCGAAGATCGCCTTCTTCGATGCGGCCACGCTGACCAGCTCGACCTTGCCGCCGCTGCGCACGCGGCCCGGCCGGCGCATGCCCGCGGTGTCCACGATGCGAAACTGGCGGCGATGCCAGGTGAGCGTGGCGTCGATGGCGTCGCGGGTCGTGCCCGGCATGTCGCTCACCATCACGCGCTCTTCCTTGAGCAGGCGGTTGAGCAGCGACGACTTGCCGACGTTGGGCCGTCCGATGATCGCGATCGTGGTCTCGCGCGCCTCCGCGGGTTCCCCCTCGGGCGCAGGCTCCGCGTCGGTGTCCTTCGTAGGCTCTGCCTGGCGTCCCTTGCCGCGAAGCCGGGTGACCACCTCGTCCAGGAGGTCGCCGATGCCGTTGCCGTGTTCGGCCGAGGTCTCCAGGATGGGTTCGAACCCGAGCTGATAGAACTCGGGCACCGTGGCGCGGGCGCGCTTGTCGTCGGTCTTGTTGACGACGAAGATGACGGGCAGCCCGGTCTGGCGGATCTCGCGGGCGATAGTCTCATCGCCGCTGGCCAGCCCTTCCTGTCCATCTGTCAGGAAAATCAGGAGATCGGCGCCAGCGATCGCGCGCTGCCCCTGCTGCACGACCAGTTCGTGCAGGGGGTCGGTGCTCGCACCGTAGAGACCGCCGGTGTCGGACAACTGGAAGGTGGTGTCTCCCCACGTCACCGGGTAGGCGAGCGAATCGCGCGTCGTGCCCGCGATGGGCGCGACGATCGCCTTGCGCGACCCGATCATCTTGTTGAACAAGGTCGACTTCCCGACGTTGGGACGGCCGACGAGGACGACTGACGGTAGTTTCCGCGGCATTCAGTGGGTTGACCCCGCGATCACTTAGCCTCGGCATTGACAGCGTAAGTGTCACAATCTATGATGTTTACAAGAATCGAGGAGCCCCTAAGCATGATCAAGGTCGACATCGTCAACGAAGTGTCGAAAATCGCCGACATCACCAAGGTCAAAGCCGAGGTGGCGGTCGATGCGGTATTCGACGCGATGCGGACCTCCATGCAGCGGGGCGAGCGGATCGAGCTGCGCGGATTCGGTGTATTCCAGGTGAAGCCCCGCAAGCGCGGCATCGGCCGCAACCCTCGCACCGGCAAGGAGGTGCGCATCCCGCCCGGCCGCACCATCCGCTTCAAGCCCGGCAAAGACCTCCAGAACATCGGGTAAGCCATCCCGTTGGACCCTGCCCGCGAAGAACCACTGGCGCTGCCGCCGGAATTTGTCTGGCTGCCCCGGAAGAAATTCCAGGACCGCCGCTGGATCAACACCCTCCTGCTGCTCCTCACCATTGCCACCACCACGGCTGTTGGTGGTCTGCACTGGCTCGAGTTCGCGGCCCAGGCCCACCTCCCCTATCAGGACCTCGGCTGGACCGACCTGCTGCTCCGAGGTTTCTGGTACAGCGGCACCATCCTCGCGATCCTGGGGTGTCATGAACTCGGTCACTATCTGGCCTGCCGCTATTATGACGTCGATGCGTCTCTGCCGTTTTTCATCCCCGCACCATTCCTGACGGGAACGCTCGGCGCCTTCATCCGCATCCGCGAGCCGATCCCCAGCAAGCGGATGCTGTTCGACATCGGCATTGCTGGGCCGATCGCCGGGTTCATCATCGCCGTCCCGGCCCTGTTCATGGGGCTCGCCATGTCCACCGTGGTCGCCTCCCCGCCGGTCGAGGTCGTGGGGTTCTTCGACGAGTCGGATGCCCTGCAACTGGGCGAGCCGCTCCTCTTCAAGCTGGCCGGCTGGGTGGTGGCCGGCCCCCTCGGCGACGACCGCACGTTCAACCTGCACCCGGTGGCCTTCGCCGCCTGGTTCGGCGCCATCGCCACCTTCCTCAACCTGTTCCCGCTCGGGCAACTGGACGGCGGGCACATCTCCTACGCGGTGCTCGGCCGACGGTCTTCGCACGTCACCCTGGCTGCCATCGCAGGTGCCGTCATCCTGACCATCTTCTCGCCGGGCCTGTTCGTCTGGACCAGCCTCATGATCGTGATGCTCTGGCGGTTCGGCCGCCATCATCCGCGCACGTTCGACGAGGAGATTCCGCTCGATCGCACACGGGTCGTCCTCGCCCTCGTCGCCGTCCTGATCTTCGTTTTGTGCTTCACGCCGGCACCGATCCAGCCGGTGATGCGCGTCGGCTGATCCTCCCGCCCGTTCAGAGCACGGACAGCGGGTCGACGTCGATGGTGGTGCGCCTCGCGAGTTCGGGGCGTGCGGCCAGGATCGACACGAGCGATTCGCGCATGCGCCGCCGGGCAGTTCCCTTGATGAGGAACTGCACCCGGTACTCGCCGCGCAGCTTCCCCAGCGGCGCCGGCGCCGGTCCCAGCACGCGGTAGTCCTTCAGGTCCGGATCCATCTCGCGCAGCCTGGCCACCACGCCGGCCGCATCGTCCATTGCCGCAGCATAGGTGCGCGCGCGGACCACGGCATTGATGATCGACACCACCGGCGGATACCGCATCGCCTTCCGGAAGTGCAGTTCGCGCTCGAAGAAGGCCGCGTAGTCCTGCCGGCAGGCCAGCTGGATGCTGTAGTGCGTGGGGTAGATGGTCTGGACGACCGCCTCGCCGGCGGTCTCGCCGCGGCCCGCGCGGCCGGCCACCTGCGTGAGCAACTGGAACGTGCGCTCCGATGCGCGGAAATCGGCCATGCCGAGGCCTACGTCCGCAGACACCACCCCCACCAGCGTCACCCTCGGGAAGTCGTGCCCCTTCGCGATCATCTGCGTGCCCACGAGCACGTCGATCTCGCCTGCCCGGAACCGGCCGAGCAGCGTGGCAAGGGCCCCCTTGCGCCTGACCGAGTCGCGATCGAGCCGGGCCACGCGGGCGTCGGGGCACTGCTTCCTCACCTGCGCCTCGACCCGTTCGGTGCCAAACCCCATCTGCTCGAGGTAGGGGGCCTTGCACGTCGGGCACGCGGCAGGCACGCGAGCCGAGTAGTTGCAGTAATGGCAGCGTGCCCGGCGGGCGTGCCCTTCGCCATGCACGACCAGGGACACGCTGCAGTTCGGACAGTCGATCGTGCCGGAACACTGCCGGCAGAACACCGCCGTCGCGAACCCGCGCCGGTTCAGCAGCACGATCGCCTGCTCCCGGCGCTCAACTCTCGCGGCGATCCCGTCGCGCAGCGCGCGGCTCAGGATCACGTCCGGCCCTTCGGCCGCGTACTCCTCGCGCATGTCCACGACCGTCACCGCAGGCAACGGCCGGTCGAGAATGCGGCGCGTGAGGACGATCCGCTCGTACCGTCCGGACATCGCGTTGTAGTACGACTCCATCGACGGCGTGGCGGAGCCGAGCACGGCCAGCGCCCCGGCACGCTGCGCCCGCACCAGCGCCACATCGCGGCCGTTGTAGCGGGGGCTCTCCTCCTGCTTGTAGGAGTTGTCGTGCTCCTCGTCCACGATGATGAGGCCGACATCGCGCAGGGGGGCGAAGACCGCCGACCGCGTGCCGACGACCACGTCCACTTCGCCGCGGCGGATGCGCTGCCACTGGTCGTGCCGCTCGCCGTCGGACAGGCCGCTGTGCTGAATGGCCACCCGTTCATGGAACGCCTGCCTGAACAGGGCCGCCACCTGGGGCGTGAGGGCGATTTCCGGCACCAGCATCAACACCCGGCGGCCGGACGCCCGCACGGCGGCCGACAGCCGCAGGTACAGCTCGGTCTTTCCGCTGCCGGTCACGCCGTGCAGGAGCGCCGTCCTGAAGCCGCCCGCGCCGAACAGCGCCAGCATGCGTGACAGCGCCGCGTCCTGCTCGAGCGTCAGCGCGCGGGCCGCGTCGACAGGCGTGGCGTCGAGTACCGATACCTGGAAGGGGTCCCGATCCACCCGTTCCTCGCGCACCTGCACCAGGCCCCCGTTCTGGAGCCGCCGCAGCAGGTCGGGGCTCACGCCCCGCCGCGCGAGGTCTGCCGCGGTCACCCCGTCCGGTGACGCCGCGACGAGGTCCAGTGCCTCGCGCTGGCGGGCGGTCACCTGCACGGCCGGGTCCAGCCCCGCTGCCGTCACCGTGACACGCCGCTGCTTCCGGTGCGCGTCGGCCCGCTCGCCCCGGGTCTTTGGCGGGAGGACGGCGGTGATCGCCTCACCCGGTCCGGCCGCGTAGTACTCGGCGGTCCAGCGTGCGAGTTCGACCACGTCGGACGGGATGAAGGGGTCGGTATCCAGCAAGGTCCTGAACGGCTTCGCCTCGCGTCCCTCGGGCATGCCGGAGGTCTCCGACAGTTCGACGACGATGCCGGTGACCGAGCGGGCGCCCAGCGGGACCACGACCCGTGCGCCGACCGCCGGCACGGGACTGTCGGCAGGGACCGCGTACGTCAGCAGATCGAGATTGGGGACCGGGACCGCGACGCGGACGAACACGGAGGAAGCCTACTCGGACCCGGCGAGCAGCGTCCGCACCAGCTTCATGTCTTCCCAGACGTCCCGCTTCGCCGGCGGATTCCGCAGCAGGTACGCCGGGTGGAACGTTGGAATGAGCTTCGCGCCGCGGTAGTCGAACACCCGACCCCGGAGACGGGAGATGGGTTCCTGCGTGCGCAGCAGCGTCTGCGCCCCGAACTTGCCGAGCGCGACGATGACGCGCGGCTGGATGGCATCGATCTGCCGGAAGAGGAACGGCTCGCACTGCTCCACCTCGTCCGGCTCCGGGTTGCGGTTCTGGGGCGGTCGGCACTTGATGACGTTGGCGATGTACACGTCCTCGCGCTTGAGGTCGATCGCCTCGATGATCCGGGTGAGCAACTGCCCCGCCTTGCCGACAAACGGAATCCCCTGCTCGTCCTCGTCGGCGCCGGGCGCCTCACCCACGAACATGAGGCGGGCTGCGGGGTTGCCGACACCGAACACCACCTGCCGGCGGCCGAGCGTGTGGAGCTTGCAGCGCGTGCAGGCGGGCCCGATTTCGGTGCGGATGGCCTCGAGTACATCGGCTGCGCTCCGCACGAGGGCCAGGGGGGCGGTATCGGACGTCGGTTGCGGCATGTCGGAAGACGCTGGCTCGGGCCCGCCCGTTGGCGAGGTCGGGTTCGGCACCTGGCGTGTGCGCCAGGCCGGGTCACGGCTGACACCCGTCACGCCAATCTCACGGGCAAAGCGGAGGTGTTCGGAGAGCTGATCGCGATCCATGGGCCTGCCGGTAGCGAGGGAAACCTAGCGGGGCGCGACCGCGGACCTGGCGGCCAGCAGGCCAGCCACCCGATCGAGGATGATCGCCGCCACGCCCCCCTTGCTCTGGAGCGGCACGTGTTCCACGCCGTCTGCACTGACGAGAGTCACCTCGTTGGTGGTCACATCGAAGCCGGCGTCTGCCCGCGAGACGTCGTTGGCGACGATCAGGTCCACCTGCTTCCTGCGGAGCTTCGCCTGCGCGCGCGGCACCACGTCCTCGGTCTCGGCCGCGAATCCGACCAGTACCGTGTGCCCGCCTGCGGCCGCACGCTGCTGGCCGAGAGTCATCAGGATGTCAGGCGTACGGCGAAGCACCAGCGTCAGGTCATCGTCCGTCTTCGAGATCTTCTGTCCCGCCCGGATGTCGGGGGTGTAGTCCGCCACGGCGGCGGCCATGATCACCGCGTCCGCTTCCACGGCGCGTGCCGTGACCGCCTCGTGCATCTCGACGGCACTGCGGACGCGCACCACCTCGTGCACGGTCGGTGCGGGCACCGTTGTCGGTCCAGCCACCAGCGTGACGACTGCTCCCCGCCGCGCGGCGTCCTCTGCAAGCGCGAAACCCATGCGGCCGCTCGACCGGTTGCCGATGTAGCGGACCGGGTCGATGTCTTCGTAGGTCGGGCCGGCTGCAATCACGATGCGGCGCCCGGCCAGCGGCGTCGCTGGCGTCATCACGCGGTCGGCTGCCTCGCAGATCTCGTCGGGCTCCGCCAGTCGACCCTTGCCAATCCAGCCGCAGGCCAGGTAGCCCTCGCCAGGCTCCACGAAGCGCACGCCGTCGGCCGCCAGGCCATCCAGGTTCCGGCGGACCGCCACGTGGGAGAACATCTGGGTGTTCATGGCCGGGGCGACGAGCACCGGCGCGCGCGTGGCTGTGTACAGCGTGGTCAGGAAGTCGTCGGCAATGCCGTTGGCCAGCTTGCCGAGGACGTTGGCCGTGGCCGGCGCGATCAGGAGCAGGTCGATGCTCGACGCGAGCTGGATGTGCTCGATGTCGGCGTTGGCGCCGCTTTCCCACTGGTCGGTGATCACCTTCCGGCGCGTGATGGCCTCGAACGTGACCGGCCCGACGAACTTCGCCGCCGAATGCGTCATCACCGCCACGACATCGTGGCCGCGCTTCTGCAAGCCGCGCGCGACCTCGACCGCCTTGTAGGCGCCGATTCCGCCCGAGACGCCGAGAGCTACCAGCATGGGCCGACCTCCAGATCCGGCACGCGCGTCACTCTTCGGACGCGGCCTCCTCGACGGGCGGTGCCTCGTACGGCAGCTTCTCGACCGCACCGACCAGCACTTCACGGGTCGCCACCGTCGTCTTCTTGTGGCTGCCAACCTCGACCCGGGGCACAGACCCCGCGAGGAGCTGGCGCGCGCGGGCGCCGGCGGTGACGACGAACTCGAAGGTGTTGGGCAGCTTGGAACGATCGATCATGAGAACCTCTGGCAATCCACGTCAGCTGAAGGTCTGGACGATGGCCTCGACCTGCTGACGCATGCAGTTCAGCTCGCAGCGCTCGGCGAGGACGATGCTGCGGAGCCGATCCACCGCAGGTGCCACCTCGTCGTTGATCACGATGTAGTCGTACTCGCGGAAGGCCGCCACCTCATCCCTGGCCACCTGCAGTCGACGGAGGATGGCCGCCTCGCTGTCCTTGCTGCGCCCACGGAGGCGCTGCTCGAGCACCGCGTAGGACGGTGGCATCACGAAGATGGTGGCGGCACCAGGCCTGAGCGACCGCACCTGCCGCGCGCCCTGTACGTCGATGACGAGCACCACATCGCTGCCATCGGCCAGGAGCCGCTCGGTGTCGGAGGCGCAGGTTCCGTAGAGGTTACCGAAGACGTCGGCCCATTCCAGGAAGTCGCCCGCGGCGATCATGGCCTCGAACCGCTCGCGGCTGACGAAATTATAGTCCACGCCGTCGGCTTCGCCAGGACGCGCGGGTCGCGAGGTGTACGAGCGCGACATCCGGAGCTGCGGCATCTGCTCGACGAGGCGTTCCACCAGCGTCGTCTTGCCGGCGCCCGATGGGGCCGAGACGATGAAGAGCTGGCCGTGGCCACCCGGGTGGTCACTCGACATTCTGCACCTGCTCGCGCATCTTCTCGAGCTCGGCCTTCGCCGCGATGATGATCTCGGAGACGCGGAGGCCATCGGCCTTCGAGCCCATCGTGTTCACCTCGCGATTCATCTCCTGGAGGAGGAAGTCGAGCTTCCGGCCGCAAGGCTCCGGTCCGTCGGCGAGGGCCTGCCAGTGGGAGACGTGCCCGCGGAATCGCGCCACTTCCTCGCTGATGTCCGACCGCGCCGCCCACTTCACGATCTCCTGCGCCACGGCGGTCTCGTCGGCCTGCAGCTCGGTGCGGAGCTGCACCACGCGGTCCGAGAGCCGCTGCTCGAGCGCCACGCGCCCGTCCTCGGCCGCGACGGCTACGCGCTCCACCATGTCGGCCACGAGCGCGCGACGCTGATCCAGGTCTGCGCGGAGGTGATCGCCCTCGGTGGCGCGCATCTTCTGCAGGTCTGCCACGGCCGCCTCGACCGCCTCGCGCGCGGTGGCGGCAATGGCCGCCGCGACCGCCTCGTCGTCGGTGGTCTTCTCGCGGATGGTGATGGCCTGAGGCAGCCGCAGCAGGTCGCCCGGCGTGAGCGTGCCCGCCACGAGCTGCCGCTCGCGGGCCTTGTCCAGGGCCGACTCCAGCGCCAGCGCGAAGGCTTCGTTGAGCTCCACCTCCATCTCGGGCACCTGCCGGGTCTGCACGGAGATGCTGACCTCGACGCGCCCGCGGACGATGGAGCGGGCGACGAGCCCGCGGATGTCGGCCTCGAGCGAGCCGAGGCTCTGCGGCATCCGCAGCTGGAGGTCGAGGTGCCTGTGGTTGAGGGCCCTGATGGTAACGGAGACGGAGGCCTTGTCTTCTTCGCGGGTCACGGCGGCGAAGCCGGTCATGGACGTGATCATGAGGGCACCATGCGCCGCTCCGGCTTGCGCCCTTCGAGCAGCTGCATCTGATAGAGGGCGGCATACGCCCCGGCCGGACGGGCCAGCAGTTCATCGTGCCGGCCCACTTCCACGATCCGGCCGCGCTCGAGCACGATGATGGCGTCCGCCCGACGGATCGTCGAGAGGCGATGGGCGATGACGAACGACGTGCGGTTCATCATCAGGTTGGTCAACGCTTCCTGCACCAGGAGTTCCGACTCGGCGTCGAGGGCCGACGTGGCCTCGTCGAGCACCAGGATCGGGGCGTTCCTGAGGAGCGCGCGTGCAATGGCGAGCCGCTGGCGCTGCCCGCCCGAGAGCCGCTGGCCACGCTCGCCGATGATGGTCTTGTAGCCCTGCGCGAGCCCCAGGATGAAGTCGTGCGCGTTCGCCGCGCGCGCCGCGGCCTCGACCTCGGCCTGCGTGACACCCGGGCGGCCATAGGCAATGTTGCCCGCCACCGTGTCGTCGAACAGTACGGTCTCCTGGGTGACGATGCCGATGTGGCTGCGGAGCGACGCCAGCGACACGTCCCGGACGTCCACGCCGTCGATCGCGATCGACCCGCCCGTGACGTCGTAGAACCGCGGCAGGAGATTGACGAGCGTCGTCTTGCCCGCGCCGCTCCGCCCCACAATGGCCACCATCTGGCCGGCGGCCACCTCGAAGCTCACTCCGCGCAGGATGCGGCGGCCTTCGTCGTAGCCGAACGTGACGTCGCGGAACGAGATGGCGCGCGTGAAGGGCGCCAGCGGCGGGGCGCCTGGCTTCTCCACCACCTCGGTGTGCGTGTCGAGCATCTCGAAAATGCGCTCGGAGGCGGCGATGGCCTGCTGGAGGTTGGCGTTGACCCGGCTCAGTTTCTTGGCCGGGCCGTACATCAGGAAGAGGGTGGCGATGAAGGATGTCAGTTCACCGATGGTGAGCTGGCCACTGGCGATCTCCCGGCTGCCGTACCAGAGGGCGCCGGCCATGGCGAAGCCGCCGAGCAGTTCCATCAGCGGCGGCAGGCTCGAGAGCGCGGCCGTCACCTTCATGTTGGTCCGAAACAGCTGCTGGCCCGCACGCGCGAAGCGCTCGCTCTCACGCTGCTCGGCACCGAACGCCTTGACGATTCGCTGGCCGGTGAAGCCCTCGGCGCTGATGTGCGAGAGCGTCTGCAGCGCCTCCTGGCTGCGCCTCGTCGTCTTGCGCACGCGCTGCCCCAGGCGGACCAGCGGGTAGACGATGAGCGGCGCGGTGATGATGCAGAAGATGGACAGCCAGGCGTCGTAGTAGAAGAGCAGCGCCGCGAACCCGAAGAGGGCGAGCGTTTCGCGTGCGAGATCGCCGGCGGTCTCGGATACCGCCTGCTGCACCTGGTTGACGTCGTTGTTGATGCGCGACATCAGCTCGCCGGTGGATCGCTCGGCGAAGAAGCTGGCCGACTGGCCGAGGATGTGGCTGTAGAGCGCGTTGCGGATGTCGGTGACGACCCGCTGCCCCACCCAGGCCATCAGGTAGGCGGACCCGTAGGAGCCGAGGCCCTTCAGCAGGTTGAGGCCGATGATCGACCAGGCGACCGTGCCCAGTTCGGAACGGTCCTGGAGGACATTGTCGAAGATGGTCTTGATGAGCGCGGCGAGGCCGGCTGAACCGACGGCGTACAGCGCCATGGCCACCACGGCCCAGCCCAGCCGCGCCCGATAGGGTCGCGTGTAGCTGAAGAGCCGGGCCAGTGGTGAGGGGGCGCTCACGAGTGTCGTGCCGTCCGGTACCCGTTCGGGTGTGACTGGTGCCACTGCCACGCGGTGCGGACGATGGTTTCGAGATCCGCGAACCGCGGGGTCCACTTCAACTCGCGCTGCGCCTTCCCGGAGGCCGCGTACAGCACGGCGGGATCGCCCTCGCGCCTGGGCGCGAGCGTCCAGGGCACCGGGCGACCCGTGACCCGCTGCACCGTCTCGATCACCTCGCGGACCGAGTGCGGATGTCCGGTGCCGAGGTTGTAGATGCGCGAGGTGCCGGTGTCCGCAATGGCTTCGAGCGCTTTGACATGGGCGTCGGCAAGGTCGCACACGTGGATGTAGTCGCGCAGGCAGGTGCCGTCGGGCGTCGGGTAATCGTCGCCGAACACCTGCAGGCCGCGGCCGCCGGTGGCGGCTTCGATGGCGCGCGGGATGAGGTGGATCTCCGGGGAGTGGTCCTCCCCGATCTCGCCGTCGGGGTCCGCGCCCGACGCATTGAAATAGCGCAGCGCCGCCGAGTGGATGCCGAAGGCCCGCTCGAAGTGCGGGAGCGCCCGCTCCACCGCCAGCTTCGACTCCCCGTAGCTGTTGATCGGCTTCTGCGGATGGCTCTCGCTGATCGGCGTCTCGATCGGCTCGCCGTAGGTGGCGCAGGTGGACGAGAAGACGAAGTGCTTCACCTGCTCGGCCGCCATCGCCTCGAGCACGGTCAGCGCCCCGGTGACATTGTTACGGTAGTACTTCGCCGGCTCGCGAACCGACTCGCCGACGTCGAGGAACGCCGCGAAGTGCATGACGCCCCAGATGGCGTGCTCGCGCAGTGCGCGGCGGACGCCGTCGAGGTCGGTGATGTCGCCCTGCACGAACGAGCCGTAGCGCACCGCTTCGCGGTGTCCGGCCACGAGGTTGTCATAGACGACCACCTCGTAGCCGGCCTGCCGGAGGGCCTTGGACGCATGGCTCCCGATGTAGCCGGCGCCACCCGTGACGAGGACGCGTCGCGGTTCAGCGGCCAATGGAGAAATACTGGAAGCCGAGGCCGCGCATGGCCTCCGGCGAGTAGATGTTCCGCCCGTCGAACACGACAGGCGACTTCAGGAGCTGCTTGATCTTCTTGAAGTCCGGCTCGCGGAACTCGTTCCATTCCGTGACCACCGCCAGCGCGTCGGCGCCGTGCAGCGCCTCATAGCTGTGATCGCAGTACGTGATCCGGTCGCCGAAGATGCGGCGGGCAGTGTCGGTGGCCTCCGGATCGTACGCGCGGATCGTGGCGCCCATCGCCAGCAGCCTGTCCACGATCGTGATGGCCGGAGCCTCGCGCATGTCGTCCGTGCGCGGCTTGAAGGCCAGGCCCCACAGCGCGATGGTCTTGCCCGCGAGGTCTCCGAAGTGTGCCTGCATCTTGCCGACCAGCACCGATTTCTGGCGCTGGTTCACCGCCTCGACCGCGTGGAGGATCTTGAAGTCGTAGCCCTCGTCGGCGGCCGACTTCAGCATCGCCTTCACGTCCTTCGGGAAACAGCTGCCGCCGTAGCCGATGCCGGGGAACAGGAAGGACGGGCCGATGCGGCGGTCCGACCCGACCGCCTTGCGGACCGCTTCGGCGTCGGCACCCACCAGCTCGCAGACATTCGCGATCTCGTTCATGAACGAGATGCGCGTGGCCAGCATGGCATTCGCCGCGTACTTGCAGAGCTCGGCGCTCGGCGTGTCCATCACCATGATCGGCGCGCCGGTACGGGTGAAAGGCGCATAGACCGTGCGCATGATCTCGGCGGCCCGCGAGTCGTCGGCGCCGATGACCACGCGGTCGGGTTTCATGAAGTCCTCGATGGCGGCGCCCTGCTTCAGGAACTCGGGATTGCTCACCACGCTGAACGGGACGGAGGTCTCGGCCGCGATGGCGGCCTGCACTTTCTTCGCCGTGCCGACCGGTACCGTGCTCTTGTCGACGACGACCGTGTACTTGTTGATGGCGCGGCCAATCTCGTGCGCGACGCCGAGGACGTGCTGGAGGTCGGCCGACCCGTCCTCGCCCTGAGGCGTGCCGACCGCGATGAAGACGATTTCCGACGCCTGGACCGCTTCAGGAAGGCTGGTGGTGAAGGTCAGGCGGTCTTCGGCGGTGTTCCGGCGGACCATCTCTTCCAGCCCGGGCTCGTAAATGGGCATCCTGCCCGCCTCGAGCGTGGCGATCTTGCTGGCATCCTTGTCGACGCAGATGACTTCGTTTCCGTTCTCGGCGAGGCAGGCGCCCGCAACGAGACCGACGTACCCGGTACCAATGACGGCGATTTTCATTTCACAATAAGATACTGAGTCGGAAAGACTTAAACAAGTGCGCGTCCTCATCGACTACCGTGCGGCGCTCCGGGAACGGAGCGGCGTCGGCGAATACACACATCAGCTCGTCCGTGCGCTGCTGGCCCGTCACACGACCGGGGACGGGGAGCCGGTCGAGGTGACCGTCTTCTCGAGCTCCCGGCGCGACCGGCTTGGTGACGATCCGGAGCTGGCCGCGGCGCGCAAGGTGGACCGCCACATCCCGGTGGCGCTCCTGAACCTGGCCTGGCACCGGCTGGGCTGGCCCGACGCCGAAGGCCTTTCCGGCGGCCGCTTCGACATCGCGCACTCGCTGCACCCGCTGCTGATGCCCGCACGGCAGGCGGCCCAGGTGGTCACGATCCACGACCTCAACTTCCTGCTCCACCCCGAGCGGACCCGCGCCGAGATCCGCAGGGACTACCCGTCCCTCGCCCGCACGCACGCGCACCGGGCCGATCAGGTCGTGGTGGTCTCGGAGTTCACTCGCGGCGAGGTGCAGCGCCTGCTCGACGTCGACCCGGACCGCATCACGGTCTGTTCGCCAGGCGGCCCCTCGTGGGCGCGTCGTACCGGCGTCGAGGGGCCCGGCTACCTGCTGTTCTTCGGCACACTCGAACCCCGCAAGAACATCGGCACCCTGCTCGATGCGTACGCGCTGCTGCTGGAGGGCGGGGGGCCGGTGCCGGAACTGGTGCTGGCCGGGAAGGCGACCGAGCAGTCGGGCCCGTGGCTCGACCGGATCGGTCGGGCACCCCTGCGTGGACGGGTGCGGCACCTGGGCTACATCGCCCCTGGCGCCCGGGAACGGCTCTATGCAGGAGCCCGCCTCCTGATCCAGCCCTCCTTCGAGGAAGGGTTCGGCCTGCCGGTGCTCGAGGCCATGACCGTTGGCGTGCCGGTGGTTGCCGCCGACGCCGGTGCGCTGCCGGAGGTGGGGGGCGACGCGGTCCAGCTCTGTCCGCCGACAGAGGCCGAGGCGATGGCCGGGGCCATCGCACGGCTTCTGGCTGACGAACCGCTCGCACGGGCCGCCGTCGAGCGCGGATTCCGGCAGGCCGCCCGCTACAACTGGGACCGCACGGCCGAGGACACGGTCGCCGCCTATCGGAACGCCCTGCGCTACCGCGCCAGGGCCCGGGGTGCGGCCTGATGCGGGTTGCCGTCGACGCCCGCGAATTGAGCGGCAAGCCCACAGGCGTCGGCCGCTACCTCCGGGGGCTCGTGCGCGAGTGGCTCCGACCGGATGCGACGCACGGGCACGAGATCCTGCTCTACGCCCATCAGCCGCTGACCGCCGTGCCCTTCCCCTGCCGCGTCCTGCCGGGTTCCGGCGGCACGCTCTGGGAGCAGCGCGACCTCGCGTCCGCACTGCGCGCCGACACGGTCGAGGTGCTCTTCTCGCCGGCCTATTCCACCCCGCTGCTCACCCGCATTCCGAGGGTGGTGGCCCTTCACGACATCTCGTTCGCCGCGCACCCGGAGTGGTTCCGCGCGAAGGAAGGGCTGCGCCGTCGCGTCCTCGCCAGGCGCTCGGCTGCCGCCGCACGGGCCGTCCTCACGATCTCCGAGTTCTCCAAGCGCGAGATCGTGTCCCGCTTCGGCATGGCGCCAGGCAGGGTCCACGTCATCCCGCCCGGCATCGACGCGCCACCCGCCGCTTCCTCAGCCGACAGGGCGGACGCGGTGCACCTGCTCTACGTCGGCTCCATCTTCAACCGCCGCCATATCCCCGACCTGGTGGCGGCCTTCGCGACGCTCTGCGCCGGACACCCGGACGCACGCCTGCACCTCGTGGGTGACAACCGCACCCATCCCTACGAGGACATCGCGGCGCTCGTTGCCGGCAGCCGCGCAGCCGAAGCCATCCGGTGGCACCAGTACGTCTCCGACGAGCAGCTCCAGGCGCTCTATCGCCAGGCACGTGGCTTCGTGTTCCTCTCGGAATACGAAGGGCTCGGGCTCACACCGCTCGAGGCGCTCTCCGCCGGCATTCCCCCGCTGCTCCTGGACACGGCGGTGGCGCGGGAGAGCTGCGGCAGCGCCGCGCTCTACGTCCCGCTCGGCGATCGCGGAGCGACTGTCTCGGCTCTCGAACGACTGCTCTACGACGAGCCGACCCGACGCACCATCCTCCGGGAGGCTCCTGCGATCCTCTCGCGCTACGACTGGCCCCGTGCGGCACGGCAGACGCTGGCACTGCTGGAGGCCTCCGCGTGATGGACCTGTCCATCATCATCGTCAGCTTCAATACACGGGACGACCTGCGGAACTGCCTGGCCTCGCTGGTGGCGCACCCGCCAGCCGTGCGCCACGAGATCATCGTGGTCGACAACGCGTCACGCGACGGCAGTGCCGACGCGGCGGACACGGTGCCCGGCGTGCGTGTGATTCGTAACTCCGCCAACCTGGGCTTTGCCGCCGCCAACAACGTCGGCATGCGGCTGGCGACCGGCGAGTGCCTGCTGCTCCTGAACAGCGACACGATCGTTCCGGCCGGCGCGATCGACCGGCTGCTGGCGAGGCTCCGTCGATCCCCGGAGGTCGCCGTTGTCGGCCCGCGCCTCGTCGACGGACAGGGGCGGGCCGAGATGTCGTTCGGTCCGATGCTGTCGCCGGTGACCGAATGGCGGCAGCGCCGGCTGGTGAAGGGGCTCGCCGCGAACGATCCGGTCATCGTGCAGCAGGTGGAAGCCATGACCCGGCTGGAACAGCGGCCCGACTGGGTCACAGGGGCCTGCCTGCTCGTCCGCCGCGCGGATGCGGAAGCGGTCGGCGGGCTCGACGAACGCTATTTCATGTACACCGAGGACGCGGACTTCTGCGCGGCCATCCGCGCGCGCGGACGCGGCGTGCTCTTCACGCCGGAGGCGGAGGTGACCCACCTGCGGGGGCGTTCCGCCGCCACCGCGTCTGCGGCCACACGTGCCGCGTACGAACGCAGCCATCTCGCGTTCTATCGCAAGCACCACCCGCTCTGGGTGCCGCTGCTGCTGCTGATGCGGGCCTTCGGTCCACGCGGGGCGGCCGCGCGGGACACGCGATAGAATCGTCACCGTGCGGATCGGCATCGACGCGCGCAAGCTCCACGACTACGGCATCGGGACCTACATCAGGAACCTGGTGCGCGGCCTGGCCCGCCTGGACCAGCACACCGAGTTCGTCCTCCTGTGCCGGCGGGACGATGTGGACGCGGTACGTGCGCTTGGCCCGAACTTCCGGCCGGTGATCGAGCGCGCAGCGAACTACTCCATCGCGGAACAGTTCAGGATTCCGCTGGCGCTCCGCCGCGAGGGAGTGACGCTCTTCCACGCACCTCACTACGTGCTGCCGCCGCTCGTGCACTGCCGGTCGGTCGTCACCATTCACGACTGCATCCACCTGATGTTCCCGCAGTACCTGCCCAACCGGATGGCCCTCACCTATGCGCGCACGTCGATGGCGCTGGCCGCGGGCCGTGCGACGCGCGTCCTGACGGTCTCGGAGTCGTCCAAGGCCGACATCATCCGCTTCTTCGGCACCGACCCGTCGAAGATCGACGTCATCTACAACTCCTACGACGAGCGCTTCGGGGTGGAGCCGCAGGAAGAGGATGTCGTGCGGGTCCGTGAGCGGTACCAGCTGCACGACGAGTTCATCCTCTACGCGGGCAACGTGAAGCCACACAAGAACCTGGAGCGGCTGATCGACGCCTTCCACCTCGTGCGGAGCCGCGGGCTCGACCACCTCAAGCTGGTGATGATCGGCGACGACATCTCGAAGTACGCGTCGCTCCGGCGCGCGGTGCACCGCTACCAGCTCCACAACTACGTCCGGTTCCTCGGCTACCTGCCGGAGGAGACCCTGGCGGTGATGTATCGCCTGGCCGGCGTGTTCGTCTTCCCGTCGCTGTACGAGGGGTTCGGCCTCCCGCCGCTGGAGGCCATGGCCAGCGGCACGCCGGTCGTCACGTCGAACGTGTCGTCGCTGCCCGAAGTGGCCGGCGACGCCGCCCAGCTGGTCGACCCGTACAACCCGGAGTCGATCGCCGACGGCATCTGCCGCGTCCTCACCGACGTGGACCTCCGGCGCGACCTTCGCCGCAAGGGCCTGGCCCGCGCGCACCAGTTCTCCTGGGGCGCGTCGGTCCGCCGGGTCCGCGAGATCTACGGCGAGGTGGCCAACGAGCCCTTTCCGGCGCCGCTCGCCGCGCCAGCCGCCGCCGGCCCGCAGGCCGGAGTGCCCCCGACGTGAAGCTCGCCCTCGTCCATGACTGGCTGACCGGCATGCGCGGCGGCGAGAAGGCGCTCGAGGTGGTCTGCGAGCGCTTCCCGGGCGCCGAGCTGTTCACGCTCATGCACGTGCCCGGGGCGGTGACGCCGGCGATCGAGCGACGTCCGATCCACACGTCGTTCATCCAGCGGTTGCCCGCGGCGCCCCGCTTCTACCGGCATTACCTGCCGCTCTTCCCCACCGCCATCGAGCAGTTCCACTTCGACCGGTTCGACCGGGTCCTCAGCCTGAGCCACTGCGTCGCCAAGTCGGTGGTCACGCCGGCCGGCATTCCGCACCTGTGCTACTGCTTCACTCCCATGCGGTATGCCTGGGATCAGTTCGACGCCTACTTCGGGCCGGAGAAGGTGGGCAGGCTCGGCAGCGCCCTGATGCGGCCGATCATGTCCCGCATGGCCCGCTGGGATCGCGACACCTCGAACCGCGCCGACCGCTATGTGGCTATCTCTCACTATGTTGCGGGCAGGATCAGCCGATACTATAATCGCGAGGCGTCGGTCATTTACCCCCCCGTGGACACGCGGTTCTACGACCAGGACGGAACGACGCCCGAGCCCTTCGCGCTGATTGTGTCTGCGCTCGTGCCCTACAAACGGATCGAGCTAGCCATCGAGGCCTGCCACCTGGCACACCTGCCCCTGAAAATCGTCGGCGACGGTCCCGAGCGGACCACGCTCGAGCGGCTCGCGAACGGCAGGGCCGAGTTTCTCGGACGTGTCTCCAACGACGACATCAGGTCGCTCTATCGCCGGGCCGGCGTCGTCCTGCTTCCCGGCGAGGAGGATTTCGGCATCGTTCCGCTCGAGGCGCAGGCGTGCGGCCGCCCTGTGGTCGCCCTGAACCGCGGCGGTTCGGTCGAAACGGTGGTGCACGGCACGACCGGCATCCTGGTGGACGACATGTCGGTCGACGCGTTCGCCGCCGGCGTGGCCGAGGCGATGACCACCCGCTTCGACACCGGCGCGATCCGTGCCCATGCGGAACGGTTCGGACGCGAGCGGTTCGGCGACGAGATCGAGGCGCTCGTCCACGGTTCGGTCGAGGCGACGGCATGATCCGGCACAACCGGCTCCTCGTCACCTTCCACGTCATCTCGGACGCCCTGCTTGGCCTGGCGGCGTTCATCCTGGCCTACGCCATCCGGTTCCAGACAGGCCTTATTCCCATCACGCGCGGCCTGCCGCCGCTCCGGCAGTACGTCAACGTCCTGCCGTTCATCGTGATCGTCGTGCCGCTCGGGTTCTTCCTGCAGGGGCTCTACCGCCTGCGGCGCGGGCGCTCGCGGGTGGACGACTTCTTCGCCGTTTTCGTCGGCAGCATCCTCGCCGTGGTCTTCGGTGTCGTAGGAACCCTGTACGTCCAGACCTACTTCGCCAGCGAGGCCTCGCGCGCGGTGGGCGCCTACCAGGTGTCGCAGCTGGTATGGGCGATCTTCCTGCTGCTGAACGTGGGCCTGACCTACGCCTCGCGCGAACTCATGCGCGAGGTGCTCGAGCGTCGCTGGCGCGCCGGCATCGGCCTGAAGCGCATCCTGATCGCCGGCTCGGGCGACCTCGGCCGACTGGTCGCGGACAAGATCCTCGAGCATCGCGAGCTCGGGTACCAGATCGTCGGCTTCGTCGACGATCGCGCGGCCGGCGACCATCTCGGCTACCGCGGGCTGCCGCTGCTCGGCACCATTGACGAGGCGGCCGAGATCACCGCGCGCGAGTCGATCGACCACCTGTACGTGGCCCTCCCGCCGGAACAGCACGTGCGGATGCTCGAACTGCTCGAGAGCACCAGCCGCGAGATGGTGGACGTGAAGGTGGTGCCGGACCTCCTGCAGGTCATTGCCCTGCGCGCACGGCTCGAAGACCTCGACGGCGTCCCGGTCATCAACATCAACGACGTGCCGCTGCAGGGCTTCAACGCCATCGTGAAGCGCGCCATCGACATCGCCATCTCGCTGAGCGCCCTCATCGTGCTGGGCATCCCCCTGGCCATCGTCTCCGCCCTGGTGAAGTTCACGTCGAAGGGCCCGATCTTCTACCGCCAGGAGCGGATGGGGCTCGACGGCAAGTCGTTCACGATCGTCAAGTTCCGCTCCATGTTCGACGATGCCGAGAAGCACACGGGACCGGTGTGGGCGGTCCAGGGCGATCCGCGCGTGACGCCGCTCGGCCGGTTCATGCGCAAGTCGAACGTCGACGAACTGCCGCAGCTCTGGAACGTGCTGATGGGCGACATGTCCATCGTGGGACCCCGTCCGGAGCGTCCGCACTTCGTGGAGCAGTTCAAGCACAAGATTCCGCAGTACATGCTGCGCCACAAGGTGAAGGCCGGCTTGACCGGCTGGGCGCAGGTGAACGGCTGGCGCGGCAACACGCCCCTCGAGAAGCGGATCGAGTACGACCTCTACTACATCGAGAACTGGTCGGTCCGTCTGGACCTGAAGATCATCTGGCTGACCGTGCTCCGGGGCTTCTTCCACAAGCACGCATACTGACGCTCGACGATCGCCGATTGCGCATCGCGAATTGCCAATCCGACTCCGCCAATCACATCGGCATTCGGCGATTGGCGATCTGGACTCTCTATGAAGAAACGAATTGTGATTACCGGCGCAGCCGGGTTCATCGGATCCCACCTTTCGGAGACACTGCTCGACCTCGGGTACGAGGTGATCGGGATCGACAACCTGCTCACCGGCGACACGGCGAACATCGCCCACCTGGTGAACCGCGACTTCACGTTCATCAAGCACGACGTGACGAACTACATCTACGTCGAGGGGCCGGTCGATGTGGTGCTGCACTGGGCCAGCCCGGCCAGCCCGATCGACTATCTCGAGCTGCCGATCCCCACGCTGAAGGTTGGTGCGCTCGGCACCCACAAGGCGCTCGGGCTCGCGAAAGCCAAGGGGGCCAGGTTCGTGCTGGCGTCCACCTCCGAGGTCTACGGCGACCCGCTGGAGCACCCGCAGAAGGAGACCTACTGGGGCAACGTCAACCCGGTCGGTCCCCGCGGCGTGTACGACGAAGCGAAGCGGTTTGCCGAGGCCATGACGATGGCGTACCACCGGTACCACGGCGTGGATACGAAAATCGTCCGCATCTTCAACACGTATGGCCCGCGCATGCGGGTCAACGATGGCCGCGCCGTTCCCGCCTTCATGTCGCAGGCGCTCCGCGACGAGGACGTCACGATCTTCGGTGACGGATCCCAGACCCGGAGCTTCACCTACATCAGCGACCTGGTCGACGGCATCATCCGCCTGATGCTCTCGGGCGAGAACGACCCGATCAACATCGGCAATCCGCGCGAGATGACGATCAAGGAGATCGCCGAGACGATCATCGCGATGACCGGCTCGAAGAGCCGCCTCGTCTACAGGCCGCTGCCCACCGACGACCCGAAGCAGCGCCGCCCGGACATCACCCGCGCCCGCACCCTCCTCAACTGGGAGCCCAAGGTCCAGCTCGACGAGGGGCTGGTGAAGACGATTGAGTACTTCAGGGGGAAGGTGAAGTAGGGGCAGGACCGGCAGGCAGGGCGGGAGGGGCACCCGTCCTGCCTGCTCTACCGCGTCAGCTTCCGGTACTTGATCCGGTGCGGCTGGTCGGCGGCGGTGCCGAGGCGGCGCTTGCGGTCGGTTTCGTAGTCCTGGTAGTTCCCCTCGAACCAGACCACCTGGCTGTCGCCCTCGAAGGCGAGCATGTGTGTGGCGATGCGGTCGAGGAACCAGCGATCGTGGCTGATGACGACCGCGCAGCCGGCGTAGTTGAGGAGCGCCTCTTCGAGCGCCCGCAGGGTGTCGACGTCGAGGTCGTTCGTCGGTTCGTCGAGGAGCAGCAGGTTGCTGCCCTTCTTCAGCAGTTTGGCCAGGTGCACGCGGTTGCGTTCACCGCCTGAGAGCGTGCCCACCTTGCGCTGCTGGCCGGCCCCCTTGAAGTTGAACCACGAGACGTAGGCGCGCGACGCCACCTTGGTCTTCCCCAGCTCGATCTCGTCGCTCCCACCGGAGATCTCGTCGTGCACGGTCTTGTCCGGGTCCAGCGCGTCGCGGCTCTGATCCACGTAACCGACCTGCACGGTCTCGCCGATGCGCAGCGTGCCCCCATCGGGCTGTTCCTGTCCCGTGATCATCCGGAACAGCGTTGTCTTGCCGGCGCCGTTGGGGCCGATGACGCCGACGATGCCGCCGCGCGGCAGGGTGAAATCGAGCCCGTCGATCAGCAGGTTCTCGCCGTAGCCTTTCTTCAGGTCGCGGGCTTCCACCACGATGTCGCCGAGGCGCTGGCCTGGCGTGATGTAGATCTGCGCCTGCTCGATCTTCTGCGCGGTGTCCTCGCGGAGCAGTTCCTCGTACGCATTGAGGCGGGCCTTGCCCTTGGCCTGGCGCGCACGCGGCGACATGCGGATCCATTCGAGCTCGCGCTCCAGTGTGCGCTGGCGCCTCGACTCGGCCTTCTCCTCCTGGGCCAGCCGGTTCTGCTTCTGCTCGAGCCACGACGAGTAGTTGCCTTCCCACGGAATGCCGCGGCCGCGGTCGAGCTCCAGAATCCAGCCGGCGACGTTGTCGAGGAAGTACCGGTCGTGGGTCACGGCAACGACGGTCCCGGCGTAGTCCTTCAGGAAGCGTTCGAGCCAGGCGACCGATTCCGCGTCGAGATGGTTCGTCGGTTCGTCGAGCAGCAGCAGGTCGGGTGACTGCAGCAGGAGGCGACACAGCGCGACGCGCCGCCGTTCGCCGCCCGAGAGCTTCGTCACGTCGGCGTCGGGTGGCGGCAACCGGAGGGCATCCATCGCGAGTTCGAGGCGCGAATCGAGGTCCCAGAGGTTCAGTGCGTCGATCCGGTCCTGGAGCCGGCCCTGCTCCTCCAGCACCTTGTCCATCTCCTCCGGAGAGAGGTCCTCGCCGAGCTTCTCGTTCACCTCGTCATACCGTGCGAGGATCGCCTTCAGCGGCGCCACGCCTTCCTCGACGTTGCCGAGGACGTTCTTCGCCGGGTCGAGCTTCGGCTCCTGGTGCAGGAAGCCGATGGAGATGCCCTCGCCCGGAAATGCCTCCCCGATGAAGCTCTGGTCCTCGCCGGACATGATCTTCAGCAGCGAACTCTTGCCGGCGCCGTTCAGGCCGAGCACGCCGATCTTGGCGCCGAAGTAGAACGAGAGCCAGATGTCGTCGAGGACGCGTGTGTCGGGAGGATGCACCTTCCCGAGACCTTTCATGGTGTAGATGAACTGAGGCATGGAGAATTGCTAATCGCGAAAGGGCTGGTCGCTACAGGAAACGACGTCGGCGGGAGTGCCGGGCCAGCGCGTAAGAGCGTACAATCTGCCCCGGAAATCCGCAATCCAATCTGCGATCCGCAATCCGAAATCCGGGACTGGCCACTTCCGTGATCCGCCGAATCATCCACGTGGACATGGACGCGTTCTTTGCGTCGGTCGAACAGCGCGACGACCCGAGCCTCATTGGCCGGCCGGTGGCCGTTGGTGGTCAGCCGGACAGGCGGGGCGTGGTGGCGGCAGCCAGCTACGAAGCCCGGACGTTCGGCGTGCGGTCGGCAATGTCGATGGCCCGGGCGGTCCGCCTCTGCCCCGATCTGGTGATCGTGCGACCGGACTTCGCGCGCTACAAGGCCGCTTCGAATGCCGTCTTCACGATCTTCCGCGAGGTGACGCCCCTGGTGGAGCCGCTGTCGCTCGACGAGGCGTACCTGGACGTCACGGAGAACAGCTGGGGCGAAGTCCTGGCCACGAATGTCGCGCGCCGGTTGAAGGCCCGCATCCTCGAGGAAACACGCCTCACCGCGTCGGCAGGCGTCGCGCCGAACAAGTTCCTGGCGAAAATCGCCTCCGGCTGGAAGAAGCCCGACGGCCTGACGGTCATCAGCCCGGACCGCATCGAGCCGTTCCTGCAGAAACTGCCGGTCGACGCACTCTGGGGTGTTGGCCCGGTGACGGCGCGGAAGCTGCGGGAGCACGGCATCGAGCGCCTGGTCGACGTGCGGACAGTCGAGCCCGACGCGCTGCGGGTGGCCGTCGGCAGCCTGGCCGACTGGCTGCAGCAGTTGTCGCGCGGCATCGACCCGCGGCCGGTCACGCCGAACCGGGTGCGCAAGTCATCGGGATCCGAACGCACGTATGCCGAGGATCTCGCCGATACGGAGCGCATTCGGGAAGAGGTGACCCGCATGGCCGTTGCCGCGGCAGACTGGCTGTCCGAGCGGCAGATGGTGGCGCGGACCGTCACGCTGAAGGTCCGCTACAGCGACTTCTCGACCGTCACGCGGAGCCACTCCGCACCTGCCACCGCCGATCGCGCCGCCATTACCGCCCGCGCGCTAGAATTGCTGGCGAAGACGGAAGCCGTCTCGAGGCCTGTGCGCCTGCTTGGCGTCAGCACGCACAACTTCGGCAACGGCGAGCGCCAGGTCGAGGCCAGGACAGACCTCCTGCCCTTCGACACCGCGGAGTAACCGGCCAGGGCGGGCGTGCGCCCGCGCCTTCAGCAACTGACGATTGGCAACTGGCGTTCAGCGAATCAGAACACATGCTCAAAGGCACTCGCGACGGCATCCTCAAGCGGCTCCAGCCGGTCAGCATCCACGGCCAGATCAGCTGCGACGTGTTCTTCACCAGCCTGGAGGACCCGGACGGCCAGGTGCATGTGGCCCGCCTGGGCCCCGAGGCGGTAGCCGACAACATCGAGCCGGGCGATCGGATCCGCGTGGAGTACCTCGTCGGGACGGCGGTGAAGGTGACCCGGGTCATCCCCCAGGCCTGACGCCCGCGCCTACGGCCGGACCACGCGCACGGTCCTGAGGTCGATGCGCGTATTGGGCGCTTCTCCCGTCCGAGGCGTCTGCTCGATGGCGTCGACGACGCTCATCCCGTCCACCACGCGCCCGAACGCCGTGTAGACCCCGTCCAGGGCGGTCGACGTCCCCACGCAGATGAAGAACGAGGTCTGCGCCGAGTTGGGCGCCTCGCCGCGAGCCATCGATACGATGCCCTTCACATGCTTCGTGTCGTTGAACTCGGGATCGAGGTCGTGCACGAGCGCCTGCTGCTTCGGACTGAGCGGGACCGTGCGCGACGACAGCGCGCCGGTCTGGATCACGAAGCCAGGCGCCACGCGGTGGAACGCCATGTCGTTGTAGACGCCCGACTCGGCAAGCCGCAGGAACTGCCGCACGGTCTCCGGCGCCTTGTCGGCGAAGAACTCGATCGTGATGGGGCCCTGGCTGGTGTCCAGCACGGCCCTGTAGGCGCCCAGCTGCTCCTTCGTGTCGTTCACGAACGGCTCGGGAGGCGTGTCGCGGATCGTCACCTTCCTGATTTCGACACGGTCCGCGATCATGCCGCTCGCATCCGGCGGCAGCGCCGAGATCTTCTGCAGCACGTCCATCCCGTCCGCCACTTTGGCGAATACGGTGTACTGGTTGTCGAGCGCCGGCTGGTCGGCCAGCACGATGAAGAACTGGGAGCCGGCGCTGTCGGGCTTGCCCGGCACGAGCACCGCGGCCACCGCGCCGGCGAACATCTTGGCCGCCCTCGGCTCCGCCTTCAGCTGGTTCAGCCCTCCCTGGCCGTACTGCGCCTTCTTCGAGGGGTCTTTCGACAGCGGGTCGCCGCCCTGCACCATGCCGTTCCGGATCGCCCGGTGGAACGCCGTGCCGTCGTACCCGCCGGACTCGGCCGTCTTCACGAAGAAGCCGACGGTGTTCGGCGCCGCATCGGACATGAGGTCCAGCACGAACGTGCCGAGGCTGGTGTCGACCACCGCCTGCTTCGGCGGAGCCTGGGCGAGCGCCGCATGCTGCGTGCCGCTCCAGAGGACTGAGACCATCAACAGCACGATGCACGGCAGGAGTCGACGCATGACGGATCCTCGAAGGCTAGGACTGTGGCGTGTCGATGATACGGGACGCGTGCCTGATGTAGTGGAGGCTGGAGATCAGCGTAATGGCCAGGGACGCCCAGACGAAGGCGTCGACGACCATGGATCGCTGCCCCAGGAAGTTGAAGAACATCGCGACCACGACGGTCAGCATGTAGGTGGCCGTCGCAATCTTCCCGAAGATCGATGGCTTGAAGGTGCGCCGGCCAATCGCCAGGTTCACGATGGCCACCGTCGCGACGATCACGAGGTCCCGCGTGATGATCATCACCGTGAGCCAGATCGGCAGCGGATTCGCCAGGCCGAGCCCCGGCACCGTCAGCACGATGAACGTGCTGACCGCCAGCAGCTTGTCGGCCATCGGGTCGAGCCAGGCGCCGAGGCTGCTCTGCTGCCCGGACCGCCGGGCGATGACACCGTCGAGGAGGTCCGTGATCCCCGCGACGATGAAGACGATGAGGGCCCACCCGAGATAGCCGTACACGACCAGGCTGACGAATGCCGGGACGAGCAGCATCCGCAGCAGCGTGACCTGGTTGGCAGCGGTAATCGCGGTCATCTAGCGGTTGGACGCGCCGGACAGCCCTGAGGACGCCAGCCGGCGAAGGCGTTCGACGGTTTCGATCGCGTCGCTCCCGGGAACGGGGCGCGTGGGCTGGAAGGCTCCGCCCTCCCGCGTCTCCATCACCCCGGCCGCAACGGCCATCGACGCAGCAGGATACGCCAGGTGGGTGGCCGGGAGGTCGGGGAACTGGCCACGTGCGCCGGTCCAGGCGGTCAGCCGAGCCGGCTGTCTGGCGCCGAGGAGGTTGAGCACGCGGGAGACGGCCTGCGCCAGGTCGATCCTCCGGACCAGCCCGCCGGGCTGGAACGTATGGTTCGGCAGGGCCTCGATGATGCCGGCGCGCACCACGGCGCTGATCCACGGTTCCGCCCACTGACCGCGAACATCGGTGAGCACGCCCACGTCCCGGGTCGGCGCCGTCCTCAGGAGATCAGCCAGCCGCACACCCAGGAGCGCCGCCAGGTCTGCCCGGGTCACCTGCGGGAGTCCAGTAATGGCCCGGTACTCGGCGGGCAGGGCCGCCAGTTCCATGCGGCCCCTCACGTCGGCCCGCTTCGCGACCACGGCCGGATCCTCATCGATGGCGAGCGCCGCATCGTAGGCCTTCAGGGCCCCCTCGAGATCGCCTTGCTGGTCCAGCACCTCGGCCAGCGTCGTGAGGGCGGACGGGTCTGATGGGTCGAGGTCGTGCGCACGACGCAGGTGTTCGACCGCACCGGCCAGGTCGCCCTGCCGTCGCTCGACGGCCGCCACCTCGCGGTACAGGAACGCACTGTCCGGCGAGGCCGCGATGGCATTCCTGTAGGCACGCAACGCTGCAGCCGCGTTCCCCTCCGACGCCGCTCTCCGGGCGGCTGCCAGTTCGTCCTGAAGGCCGCGCAGCGTCAGCACGTCGACGCGACGCGTCAGCTCGACCCGTGCCGGATCGACCGCGAGCGCCGCGCGATAGGCCTGGAGCGCGTCGGCGGTATCGCCCGACGCTTCGTAAGCGAGCCCCCGCCCCACCAGCGCAGGCACATAGTCGGGGTGCTGCTCGGTGACCGTCGTGAAGAGACTCTGGGCCTGGCGCACGTCCTTGTCGGCCAGGGCGACATACGCGGACGTAGCCTGTGCCGGATGGAACCCAGGCCGCGCCTTCAGGGCGGCTGCCACCTCGCGCCTGGCGCTCCGCAGGTCACCGGACTGGAGGAAGACCCACGCACGGACGCTCTGTCTCGCCGCCGGTGTCTCCGCCTGGTCGGCCGGCACGGTCGGCTGCACGAAGTCGGGATAGAGCGGCGCCGCCACCACGGGCAGCGGCATGGTGCGCGGCGCGCAGGCGGACGAGAGCCCGGTCGCCACCACGATCACCGCCACCGCACCCGCGCGCATGCCCGGATTCTACCGCGTCGACGCGTCGAACCAGCCCAGCAGCCGGCGTGGCACGTCGGCCACGAGCGTCACGCGGCCGTCGCGCACCTCGTGCTCGACCACGGTGCCATGCCGGTAGACCCGGGCCATCCGCTCGCGTTCTGCCGGATCGTCCGCATCGAAGCTGAGCGTCACCCGGCGGGTGTCGAACTCGACGCGCGAGGCGACGGCGGAGATGAGATCCTCGATCCCTTCGCCGGTGGTCGCCGAGATGCACAGGGCGGACGGGTCCAGTTCGCGGACGCGCCGTTTCTCATCCGGTGACAGCTGGTCCACCTTGTTGTAGACGTCGATCAACGGCACGTCGAGCGCGCCCACCTCTTCGAGCACGTCACGCACCGCGCGCATGCGCCGCTCCCGATCCGGCGCGGAGGCGTCGATGACATGGAGCGCCAGG
>WBZO01002020.1_pt1 | contig 28339 bp, 21 predicted proteins | sample 5204261 | NCBI WGS metagenome assembly WBZO01 (sample SAMN12412400, study PRJNA552823) | activated sludge metagenome | isolation source: activated sludge from anammox sidestream of wastewater treatment plant... | place: USA: North Carolina | collected 2017-09
AATGCACAGACAAAATTCTATCCCTATTAAATCTTATAAAACAAAAAACCGAAGTAAAAATGAATCTACTTCGGTTTAATTATTTAACTTTACCCTAAATCTGTATCAGTTATTTAGGACTAGTCAATCTTTCCATTCTGGTGGTATAAGACAAACCGGTATAGGTATCATCTTGTGCAGATTAGACCGATGCCTTCGCATATAAATTTCGAATACTTCTCTATCTCTTCCTGAAAACGCTTCAACAGAACTACCAGATTCTGCTTGACGCATCGCCCATTCTAACTCGGGATAGGAAGCTCCTAACTGATCTTCATCACTTAAACTATCGTCAAACAATCCATCAGTAGGAATAGCAGCCTGAATTTCAGGAATGATGTCCAGATATTTAGCTAATTGATATACTTCTGTCTTCATCAGATCACCTATAGGGCTGACATCCACACCACCATCACCGTACTTGGTATAAAAACCTACTCCGAAATCTTCCACTTTATTTCCGGTTCCGGCTACAATATAACTATAAATACCTGCAAAATAATATAAAGTCGTCATCCGTAATCTAGAACGGCTATTTGCTTCTGCCAAATCTGTATTATGGGATGATTCCGGCATGATACGGACAAATTCCTCAAAAACAGTTGTTAAATCAACTTCAAGACTACGAACTTGACTGTATTTTGACTGTAGCCATTGGATATGATTTTTAGCTCGGCTCACTTCACTGCTTTTCTGACGAATGGGCAACTCTAGACAAAGCACCGGATAGCCCGTCATAGCACACAAAGTAGAAGTAACTGCCGAATCAACACCTCCTGAAATGCCGATAACAAATCCCTTTTGATGAGAATTAATTAAATACTGCTTCAGCCAGTCCACAATAAAATTAGCGATTTTATCCGTTTTCATATAAATGATTATTTTATAAAATTTCAACCATCAAGTCTATCCCAACCCATCACCTAAAAAAGTGAAAAAGTACTTGCCCACGAGTATTAATCTCCAGTGCAGGCGATGGAATCTTAAAAATATTAAAGGCAGATAACAAAGTTTTCAAAAAATCATTTTTCGGGTTTAATTTTGGAAGATCCAGATCAAAGCCTATGTAAAACTGCCTATATCTAGGATATTTTATAGGATCGAGCACAAATGTGGCACCATCTTGATTCCATTGGTTATCAAAACCACCATACATATTTTCACCACCATAACCTATAGCGACATTCAACCATTGTGGCCATCGATTGCCTTCAGGCAAAAATGAATGAATATTAAAACTGGCCCAGTAGGATTGCGCATTATAATCTTTAAGAAAGCGTTCCAGATAGTTCGTGCCATACAGATGTTTTGCTCTTGATGACAGACTGGTGGATACATTATGCTGATCAGATAAAATGATTCCATCCGGATAGTTGATGGGTATAGAAGATACCTTTAAAGTAATGCGTTGATCATTCCAGAAATGTTGTTGCATGGCGAAAGTAGATGTTCCTATAATATTTGCAGCAATATCGGACACCGAAAATCCCCATTGCGACGAAAAACCATCCATAACCTCTATCGTACTTTGAAATACAGTACTGGCAACTACTCCAGTCCAAATCGCTGCCGACTTCTTTTTTCCAGCCCATCGACTACCTTTATAAATCAACAGTCCTTGCAGATAAGCTGTATGCATATGGCCTGCTTTATCCATCTGATTCCATTCATGTAAATCATTAAAAAAATGAAATCGCTCCTGATCATACTGTTTGTACCACGCATGATAAAGGCCGACAGCCATGGCAGTATATCCGGCTGCTCCAAAGGCCAATCCAGTATAAAACCTTGTCTTATTTAAGGTGTCTACCGGTGTCCAAAATCCTTGCGTTTTGGCAGAAAAAGTCAATACCAAAATACAACTAAAAGCAATCGTTATTTTTCGAATAAAGGTCATATTTTCACCACAAAAGTAATCAAAAAAAATTGAGTAAAAAATGATATTATTCTCTCCATCTGTGATTATGAAACGCATTCTTTACCACTTAAAATAGTCCATATCGCACTTTTATAATTTATGAAAAACATTTGCGTTTATAAAAGATGTAAAATGTCGGCTGTGTAAGGAGTTTTCAATTTCATATTAAAAAAAATTGGATTAAAGTGGCTATAGTACATAAATTTTAAAAAATGTCCTTATCTTTCGAGGTCAAAACAAATAATTTTTCCGGTATGATGCGGATGAAAGTACTCTTTTGTGCCTTTCTGGGCTTTGTTTTAATGTGTAGTGATAGTTCTGCACAGGATTTGCATTATTCATATTATCATTTTACGCCATTATCGGTCAATCCGGCCAATACAGGTGCATTTCATGGTTCGTACAGAATAGGAGGTATTTATACTAGTAAAGACGGCGCTATTTCTGACAGAAGTTTTAAAAATTTTTCGCTCACTGCGGATGCTCCGATATCAAGAGGATTGAGAAAACAAGACTGGATAGGTATAGGAGTACAGGCTGACGTCCTTAATGCATTGAATGGTGCCGGAGACATATCAGCTGCAACAGAGAGTACCGGAGATAAGTATGCACAAAACTGGACTTTTATCAAAATGTCAGCTGCATATCACCTATCCTTTGATAAAAACCAAAAAAACATTCTTACAATAGGCGCTCAGTTTAACAATGGCAACAGACTCTTTCCTTCATTTAGCTCTGATGATACAAGAAATGGTATTATTAACTCTACCGATTTAGATCTCATCAACTACAAGCAATTGACCTCAAGTAATGATCCGGATAAGAATACTAAGTTCAGCTCACGGGACCTGGGAATAGGAATTCTCTTTAATTCAAGAACTAAAACTTCCGACTTTCGTATAGGTTTTGCTATGGAAGGGCTTCTGAAGCCTAAAGTTGGACTTTTTAGTAATAGTAGTTTCAGAAAACCTATTATTGATCCTAATCCAAATCCTAACCCAAACCCCGGACAGCCTACTAATGTATCAAAAGATAGTGTTGAGACCAAACCTCTAGGTATGAGTATCCACGGTGATTATCGCTTAGATTTTACACCTCGTACCAGCATCGAACCATCATTCTATTTCTATAAACTCGGGCCTTTTACTGCATTTAATGTCAATAGTCACATTTGGTATCAAATTGACCCTGACAAAGATTTTAAAGGTGGTGTCGGTCTGGGTGTGCGAAATGTGAGAGATGTCATCATGTATCTGGGAGCCAGATTCAATGCATTCCAGGTAGGCCTTTCTTATGACCTGAATGTCAACGAAAGAACGCTAGGTAGTAGTGGACTGGGAGGAATGGAAATGGCCATTCGATACATAGGAGTCATTTACAAAAAGCCTAAAGTCAAGCCTGTCATTTTCTGTCCAAGACTATAAATTTAAACTGATAGATTGAATTCATTTTCGACATTAAAATCAATAAAGAAAAAATGTATCATAAAATATTAGCCATATTATTTGTTTTCACAGCATTGACTTCTCAAGCACAGCCTATTCAGAAAAGTTCTTATGAAATGATGATTAATACTGCTGACGAAGCTGCTGAAACAGGTGACTATCTAACTGCAATTGATTATTTTGAAAAAGCCTATGATGAATCAAAAGATCTTTCCCTGAAAGTAGCCATAGGAGATATGTATATGCTTCTTAGAAACTATCCTAAAGCTGAAAAAAATTATAACAATGTATTGAAAAGAGATAGAAGAGATGAATTTTATGATATTCGTCTTGACTGGGCAAAAGCATTGAAGGCTCAAGGCAAATATAAGGAGGCCATGGATGAGTTAAGTGTATTTATCTCTGCTACAGACAGTGATTCACTCAAAAATGAAGCAAAAAAGGAATTGAAAGGGATCTTGTTGCTTGAATCACTCCCTGAAAACATTGAAGCTGCCGTGACTTTTGCAGGTGAAAAAATAAATTCACCATCAGCAGAGTCTTCACCAGCATTCTACAATGATGGTACTTTTTACTTTACTAGTATGAATTCGAAACGTCCTGTCACTCTGGATGGAGAAGAAGGCGAATATCAGTCTAAGATATATACCACCACCAGAACATTACAAGGTGACTTTGCTGAAGCTTCTCCTCTTGAAGAAGCTATCAATCGCGTTGGCTTTTACAATTCCGGCGTTTCTTTTTCTGAAGATGGCCAACGTATGTATTTCACCCGAGAAAAATACGAAAATAACAAGGTCGAAAGCGCACAAATCTATCTTTCACAAAGAAAAGGAGAAAAATGGGCTCCACCTTATCCTATAGCATCACTCACCAATGAATCTAGATGCCGCCATCCTTACGAAGGTGATCTCTTTGGTGTCAAGGTATTATATTTTGTTTCTGACATGCCTGGTGGATACGGTGGGTATGACATCTACTATGCTCCTATCAATGGTGATGAATACGGTAATCCTGTAAACCTGGGACCAGAAATTAATACAAATCACGACGAATTTTCACCTTTCTTTAAAAACGGTACACTGTACTTCAGTAGTAGTGGGCATCCGGGCATGGGAGGTCTTGACAATTTTTATAGTACTTGGAATGGTTCGGTTTGGTCCAAGCCCGTCAATATGGGATATAATTACAATTCATCTTATGACGATTTATTTTTAAGATTTAACCAGTCGGGGACATCTGCAGCTTTTGTTTCTAACCGAACTCATAAGGATAAAAAGAAATTTAATAATACTGATACTTGTTGTGATGACATCTATATGGTGCAAATTAGAGACGTCATTATAGACCTCAAGTTACTTGTCAATGACAATAACGGACCATTGGACAATCCTACAGTTGAATTATATGAAGGTAATGGGAAAACACCAGTGGAAACCAAAACTAACCCGCTTAGTAATAATTTATCCTTGCTTCTGGACTCTGACAAGGAATATACGGTCATTGTTCTTCGTGATGGCTATCATCCAGACACGCTCCAGTTTAACACACTAGGTATTTTTGATGATTATACTTTTAGCAAGACCGTAACACTAAAACCTAAACCGGTTGCTAAACGTAAAGTTTCCCGCAATGAACCTATTGTACTCAAAAGTATCTACTTTGACTTTGATGACGATCAAATCTTACCAGATGCAGAGAAGGACCTATCAAAACTCAAAGCGCTCATGGAAAAATATCCGGATATGGTCATTGAGCTTTCATCACATACAGATAGCCGAGGCAACAATAAATATAATCTAGATCTTTCTCAACGTAGAGCTAATTCAACAAAGAAATGGCTTGTAGAAGAAGGAATTGCCGCTAATAGGATACATGCCAAAGGTTATGGTGAGACCAAACTGCTCAATAAATGTAAAGATGGTGTTAAATGTAGTGATGAAGAACATCAATTAAATCGACGATCAGAGTTCAAAATCATAGCAGGGCCACAAACGATAGAAATAGAGGTAGAAGAATAATTGTCTATAAATCATGGACTGGTCAATAGGTACATTCGACTGGTCGCTACTTGCGACCATTTTCTTTGGAGCATTGAGTGGATATGTAGCCAGTAGAATCCTTGGAGGAGAAGGCTTTGGCCTTTTAGGTAATATTGTTGTAGGCGTTATAGGTGGCTATCTAGGTAGCTGGATAGTCCGTGTCGCTAAAATACCATTAATGCCCGGATTTTTCGGGACACTCATCAGTTCAGTAGGTGGCGCCATCATTTTACTATTCTTTATTGAATTGATCAAATCGATGCAACGAACTAACTCGAGTAGAAGAAAGCGCTAGTTTTTCTTTTTTTGTATTTTACCTTGATTTTTTGACTATTCAAATAATTATAAATGAGGTCGAAGATATATATTTTGATGCTAGTTTTATTTTTATCATCATGCCACAAGGTTGAATTACAGCCATCAGACACGCAAACGACTATCTACTTTCCTCCTAATGATAGTGATCAGTGGAAAACGGTCAATCCAGATAGTCTGGGATGGAAGACCAATCAACTAGATACTCTTAAAAATTTTCTCGTAAAGACTAGAACAAATTCCTTTATCATTCTAATCAATGGATACATAGCATATGAAGTCTATTTTAACGGACAAAATAAGTATGATGACCATGAATGGAATAGTGCAGGCAAAACTTTAATTACTGCTACGACCGGCATAGCCCAGCAGGAAGGATTGCTAGATATTCATAAACCGGTCTCTGATTACCTAGGTAAAGGATGGACAAGTGCACCTTTAGAAAAAGAAAACATGATCAACAATTTACACTTGCTTACAATGACATCTGGTCTCAATGACAGCAAAAATCTGATCACAAAAGCTAACCTTTCCTATCTAGCAGATGCTGGCACTAGATGGTCTTACCATAACGTGTTTCAAAAGTTGATAGACGTGATTGCTGCTGCCACCCATCAAAGTTTTGATGATTATTTCAATGCAAAACTTCAGCAAAAAATCGGGATGGACGGCCGCTGGAATCATGGTATTATTTTCACCATTTACCATAGTACTGCTAGGTCTATGGCCCGTTTTGGATTGCTAGCACTGAACAAAGGAAAATGGAAAGAGGAGCAAATTATAAACGAAGATTTTTTTATTCAAAGTATCCAGTCTTCTCAAGACATAAATCCTTCATACGGGTATTTATGGTGGCTCAATGGAAAGAATCGGTATATGCTACCCGGAAGCCAAACCATCTATCAAGGCAGTTTGATTCCATCAGCACCTAATGATATTTACGCAGCAATGGGCGCTTCAGACCAGCGAATTTATGTAGTACCGAGTCTAAATATGGTTGTAGTGCGTATGGGAAAAGCCGCTGACCCAGACAATCCAGTCTTTGCCGCCTCGGGCTTTGATATGCAGTTATGGAATCAGCTCAATGCTGTTTTTAACTAATATTCCAATATATTTTTTATCAGCTATCACCATGTCCACGGAATTTTTCCTTAGCTGGAGCTGCAGCATGGAATTCATGGTGAATTATCTCTGCATACTTGTCCATTAGCTCAAGTACTCTTTCTCTTTGTTTTGAATGAACAATCAAACCTACATGGTATTTTTTATGCATTTTCCAGACTACTTCAGGATCATTGAATGAGGACATGTCCGGATACTCATATTTACTAAGCGAAATCATAACACCACCATACTCCTTTTTTTGTTTAGGTAGCTTGTATTTTTCTTTTCGACATGCGGCCAATTCTATCCTTGCCCATTCCCACCAAAGATTAATACCAGAAGAGAACTCGACCATTTCAGCTATATGCGCTCCTCCTACTCTTGAAGATGTCTCTATGAAGTAGTATTTACCATCTTCTCTGTTTTTGATAAACTCACTATGCGATGCACTATAATTCATTCCAAAGGCTTTCATCACATCAGCATTGAGTTTCTCAAGATCTTTTGCCTCCTGGCTATCATGCTCCACAGTCACGGAACGAAATATGCCACCTCCATGCGCCACTTCAAATGGTGTGTCAAGATACTGCCCCACTCTAGTGAATACCACCTTTCCATCAGTATTCAATGAATCAACGTGATACACGTCCCCAGGTGCAAATTTCTCAAGCAAGTATTCATGTCTTTCACCGCCTAGGTATTCTAGATGACTCCATAGTTCCTCAGCACTATATATTTTTTTGATACCTGCCGCAGATGCCTGCATGCGAGGTTTTACCATCCAAGGCGGTGGTACCCTTTGTGTGTAATCATGGATATCTGCATCGTTAAACAATGCTGTAAAAGCAGGAACTGGAACGCCTTCTGATTCGGCTTTGACCCGCATAGCAAGCTTATCTCTAAAATATCGCGCTGTTGTCTCTCCCATACCCGAAATACGGAAATATTCCCTTACAAAAGCCACATGCTCCACATCAAAATCGTCCAAAGCAACAATAAAATCAAATTTTATCTCACGCATCTTATAAGCTAAACCTGAGACTAGATAGTTGTGGTCCCAGACATCATCTTCTGTCTCTACCATATAAAAGGCATCTTCAATGCACTCCCAGGGCCAGGCTGAATGCTCCAGCTGTTTACTGGTCAGAAGATATACTTTATTACCATCATCATGAATACTTCTTAAAAAGTCCTCACCTTTAAAAAACCTGGATACACATAGTACATTTAATGATTGCTTTGCCATGACTGTTATGATTTGTTATTTAGTCCCAAATATAAGCAGTTAATATTTTTTTCAGCTACAATAGTTTAGTTTTTATTTTTCATCTATTTTAATCAGACCTTTCCAAGAAACAAAGTCTTATGCGGAACTTCGATTAATAATACAGTGGCACATTTAGATCAGTTTATCTAAAAGCTCAACTATTACTGAAAAATATTATAGGTATTTCAGTTCATATATAACAATGTACCTTTACGCAAAAGCTTAAGGTAACGGCATTACTTTTAGTACGGTGTCTTATCACTTTTATTTTTCCAGCCATCAAAGACATCATTCTGTACTACCATATCTATTTTTTTCATTGCCACACTACGTTCATTTATAGGTTTTTCAAACTCATCATAGATAAATTTATCACTAAAGCCGATATCCTCTGCTTGATGGCGATCATAGTAGTAATAAACCGTCTTTATATTAGCCCAATAAATAGCTGCCATACACATAGGGCATGGTTCACAATTAGTATAAATAATGGCGTCAGGAAGATGAAATGTTTGCATTGTTTTACAAGCATCTCTAATTGCGACGACCTCTGCATGGGCAGTAGGATCATTATGTGAAGTCACCTTGTTATTTCCACGTCCAATGATCTTACCCTCCAGTACAACCACTGCTCCAAAAGGACCTCCCTCATTATTCTCCATTCCTGATGCAGCAGCATCAAAGGCTGCTTGCATAAATTCATTATGTCTTGTCATAAATTCTCAAACAATTCACCAATAAAGTGTAATAGTACAAATTTTTATTAAAAAAATACGCACTATCAATGAAAAATGAAAGACTGTTGATCTGTTATCACACTTTATATGTTAAAATCTGGCAGAACTACCCAGAACAACGCTGGCTGTTTTTGTCTCCTCATTACGTAAAAAAGTCACTTTGATTACATCGCCTGGAGCAAACTTTTCGAGTGCAAGATACAAATCGTCATTGGACTTGATATCCACATCGTTGACTTTAGTGATAATGTCACCAAAGATAATTTCACCTGTTCTTGTTTGTTCAAGTGGTTTCAAACCTGCTTTGTCTGCACCACTATCAGGAGCTACATTAACGATCATAGCGCCATTGACCTCCCATTGCTGTGCATACTGTACTGGTAGCAGAGTAACTCCTAAAACTGGTCTTCGTACTTCTCCATATTTAATCAAGTCAGGCACGACCCAGTTCACCTCATCGACCGGAATGGAAAATCCTACACCTGCAGAGGTGCCTGAATTACTATAAATCATCGTATTCACACCGATCAGCCTTCCTCCACTATCTAGTAATGGTCCTCCAGAATTACCAGGATTAATTGCTGCATCTGTCTGAATTACATCTCTAATTGGTCGTCCGCCAATGGAATTTATTTCTCGCCCCAAAGCACTAATTACACCAGTACTCAGTGAGTGATCGAGGCCAAATGGATTGCCAATAGCATAAACTGTCTGTCCTACTTTAAGAGTGGAAGACTTTCCTATTGGAATAGGTTGCAGCTGTTCACTCGGTGCATCAATTTTTAATACTGCAAGATCTTTATTAGGTTCAACACCTACCACAGTGGCATCCCAAGATGTTCGGTCAGCCAGGGTAACTTTAAATTTATCTCCACCCTGAATCACATGAAAATTGGTAATAATGTGCCCTTCATTATCCCAAACAAATCCTGAACCGGTTCCAGTTGGAATTTCAGAAATATCACGTGAATAATAGCCTCTTCTCTGATTTTTCAAAGTGGTGATGTAGCACACTGATGGTGCTGCTGATTCAAAAACATTAATCGTATTTTGCTCAGCATCAGTAAGGTAAACAATAGAATCGGTAGTTCTCATATGTTCATTTGCCACCGGCTTTGAAATGCTCAACGCTGAGTCTATCGATTCCTCTTCACTTGACATTGTAGAAGGCCAGTAATTCTTTCCAAGCCAGGCACCAACACCCATAAACAACAAAATCGGCAGAATATACTTTACAATTTTCATATTTACTTAATTATCACTTATAATAAACAAAGTTGCTCTTAAAATAATCACAAAAAATGTTTTAAAATTTCATTAAAAAAATCCTTCATCTTTGTTCATAACCTAACCGTAAATAATATTGTATAAAAGTAAGTGCTCACTCCTTCTTAACCAGATCTTCTACTTTCTTTAGAGTTTGGGTACGTCGCGGAATACTGACACCCCGTACATAAGGCTGGTAAGGATTTCTTTTGACATAATCCTGATGATAATCTTCAGCTTGATAAAACTTTTCAAACTTAACCACCTGAGTAGCCACCGGTTCATCCGAATCCTTTCCTATTTCTCTGATTTTGGCTTCAATAATTGATTTTTCCTCATCATTATTATAAAAAGCAATGGTACGGTATTGAGTACCTCGGTCAGGCCCTTGTCGATTGATGACAAATGGATCTATAGAAGCAAAAAATACTCTGACCAGATCCTCAAAGGAAACAAAAGCAGGATCATAATATACCTGAAAAGCTTCAGCATGACCAGTTCGTCCAGTACATACTTCCTCGTAGGTCGGATCTACTTTTGTTCCGCCTGAATATCCAGAGATTACCTCTCTTACACCAATGATATCTTCAAATATTGCCTCAGTACACCAGAAACAACCACCTGCAAATGTCGCAACTTTGAGTTTAATACCATTCTGTATATAATTTTCTATCTTCTTTTTGCTGTCCTGTGTCATGACATCAGTCCTATTATTTTGTGCACAAGACATCATGCTCCCAAAACAAAGCATTACAACCCAGTGTAACTTCATATATTTTAATTTATTCATAAAAAAATCCACCTATATTATTACAAGTGGATTTTTGATTTTGTTTAATTCAACTAATAAATTATGCTGCCAGCAACTTTTTTATTCCACTTTTATCGAGCTGCTTCTCAGCATATTTTTTGTTAACTATAAATTCTTTTACATCTTTCTTCGATGGAAGCTCAAACATTGCATCTGTCAAAATAGCTTCACAAAGGGATCTCAGCCCTCTGGCTCCAAGCTTATACTCCATAGCTTTATCCGCAATAAAGTCTACAACATCATCTTCAAACTTGAGGGCGATTCCTTCTAGTTCGAATAGTTTTGCATACTGCTTTAGAAGTGCATTTTTGGGCTCAGTCAAGATAGATATCAGTGCATCTCTGTCTAATGGCTCAAGGTAAGTCAGCACAGGTAGCCTCCCGATTAATTCCGGTATTAGTCCATAGTTCTTAAGATCCTGTGGCGTAACATACTGTAAGATGTGTTCCTTATCTACTTGCTCATGAGTATCATCTTTAAAGCCAATGACTTGTGTGTTTAATCGTCGAGATATGACCTTCTCAATCCCCGCAAAAGCTCCACCACAAATGAATAGAATATTGGAAGTATCAACTTTAATCATCTTTTGTTCGGGATGCTTTCGACCTCCATGAGGTGGCACATTGACTTCAGTGCCTTCTAGGAGTTTCAGCATAGCCTGCTGCACACCTTCTCCCGAAACGTCTCGAGTAATAGAAGGGTTATCACTCTTTCTGGCAATTTTATCAATTTCATCTATATAGACGATACCTCGCTGGGCTGCATCAACGTCATAATCACATACCTGCAGAAGTCGGCTTAGCATACTCTCTACATCTTCGCCCACGTAGCCTGCTTCGGTAAAAACGGTGGCATCTACTATTGCAAATGGAACATCCAGCAATCTTGCAATAGTTTTGGCCAGAAGTGTCTTGCCAGTTCCGGTTTCACCTACGAGTATAATATTGGATTTTTCAATTTCTATATCGTTATCTGAACGATGATTTAATCTTTTGTAATGGTTATACACCGCAACTGCCAAATGCTTTTTAGCATTATCTTGACCTATAACATAATTGTCAAGAAAAGATTTGATTTGTGCAGGTGTAATATTGGTAGAAATTTGTGAAAAATCAGAAGTATCCTTATGTCCTTTACTGCCTTTAAGCTCTTCAGAGATAATCTCATAAGCCTGCTCCACACAGCTATCGCAAATATGGCCATCAATACCTGCTATCAGCATCAGCGCATCGCGCTTATCTCTGCCGCAAAAAGAGCACTTAATATTTTCCTTGTATTTTGACATGACGTCTAATATTCGATTTAGATTATTTGGATTTCAATTTTCTGTCCAAAACCTCATCAACCAGACCATAATCTTTTGCTTGATGCGCCGTCATCCAGTTATCTCTGTCTGAATCCTTTTCTATCTCTTCAAATTTCTTCCCTGTATGTTCAGCCATGATACTATACAGTTCATTTCTCAATTGTTTTATCAAGTTGTATGAAATTTCCATTTCAGAAAACTGTCCTTGCATACCACCTGAAGGCTGATGAATCATCACTCTAGAGTGAGGAAGGCAAGTTCGCTTTCCCTTTGTTCCGGCACATAGTAATACAGCACCCATTGATGCTGCCAGACCTGTACAAATAGTAGCAACATCAGGCGAAACGTATTGCATCGTATCATAGATACCCATACCGTCGATAACTGAACCTCCAGGGCTATTAATAAACATCTGAATATCCCGCTTTGGATCAGTAGATTCTAAAAATAACATTTGGGCTTGGACTACATTTGCCACGTAATCATTGACCGGTACTCCTAGGAAAATGATTCTATCCATCATCAATCTAGAGAATACGTCCATACCTACTATATTCATCTGGCGCTCTTCGATCACCTGTGGAGTAAACCCTTTTATATTAGGGCCAACAGTATTCATATACTTTTCCAGGTGCATGCTGCTCATACCTAAATGTCTGACAGCATATTTCTTAAATTCATCTCGTGAAAACATCTAATGTCATTTGTTTATGGTTGATAAAATTTTGCTACATATCCATCGATACTTGCAATATAACAAATGACATCATAAATTGTTAACACGCTCATTCATTTCTTTCACTTTTGCCTCAAAGTCTTCTCTGGAAATACTTTTGCTGTCTTTAGCTACTACTTCATCAATTTTTACAAAAATTTTGTCTGCGAGTACCTCTTCATAAGCAGCATTGACTCGCTCCTTATCTTCCATCAATTTATCTACTGTTCCAGCAATGATGGAATAATCATTGATGCCATAGTTTCTCATATAAGACAAAACAGACATCTCAAGTTGCCTGCGAATATCATTCTCATCCACAACTATTTCAAATCGTCTTGCTATGTCAGATTTGATTAATGTCCACTTCATATTTTTTGCAAAAATATCGAACTCCTTAGAAAGTACATCATCTGTTACACTTTCATTCGTCTCTTTTAAGTATCTTTTGAGAAACGATTCCGGAAGAGGTACTTCCGTATTGTCCATCAAAGCATCCATGATTTCTCTATTCATGTATTGCTTAGCTTGTTGATCAAAAAATGCCTTCAAGTCCTTACGAATAAACGCTCTAAAACTTGCTTCATCTTTTACATCTTCTTCACCAGTAAGATTAAATAAGTCTTCATTTAACTCAGCAGGTACATTCCTAGATACTTTTGTAATTGTTAATTCATAATCATCACCTGCTTCAACATCCGTTGGCTTCTTAAGTAAATATTTATCGATATAGTCACGATCCTTGTTTTCCAATTTATATACATCAGCTACTATCGAATCTCCTGCTTTACTTCCCAAGAATTGTTTTTGGATGTCTTTATCATGCACCAATTCCACTAGGACATTGAAGTTCGTCTTAAAACCATCATCCTTCACTTTTCCGTCTTGCATTTCTTCAGCTTCCAGATAGAGAATGTCGTTCATCTGTATGTCTCCTTCAACATCTTCATTTTTTCCCATTCTCCTCTGCATAGCCATCACTTCATCATCTACCAGTTTATCGTCAATGATAATATCATAAAGTGTATAATGATCATCAGCACTTATGCCTGCAATTTCAAACTTTGGAGATAGTCCAATGTCAAAGCTAAACTTATATTCCTGCAAATTATTGACATCAAGGTTCAGTACTAAATTCTCTTCTCTATGAGGAAGGGGCTGTCCAAGGTACTTAATATCATTATCATCAATGTAGCCAAAAAGTGCATCCTGAAGTGTTTCATTAATAACATCAGAAAGAATAGATTTGCCATACATCTTTTTAATCACGGATGCAGGTGTTTTACCTTTCCTAAACCCTTTTATTTGAACTTTGCTGGTGTATTTTTTGATTTCACTATCCAACTTTGTTGAAAAATCTTTAGGTTCAAGAGTGATTTCCAGTGTTGTATTTAATGCGTCAGCATCCTTTCTAACGATTTGCATAGAAAAAATTAAAATTATTTAAAAAAACCTTCCGGAACATATTTGATAAGACTATTATGCAGTCACAATCGAAGAGGAAAGTGCGGGTGGAGGGACTCGAACCCCCAAGCCTCGCGGCACTAGATCCTAAGTCTAGCGTGTCTACCAATTTCACCACACCCGCATTTCAAAGTACTTTTTTCACAAAAGTGGTGCAAAGATACAATTTAACTTTATAAACTATAAAAAATCAAACATGAATTTTTAAAATAATTTCAAATAAACTCATATCTAGATAAATATAGCCCATGAATTTTATGCTGTAATTGTATGCCCTTAATAAAAAAGGGCTGACGATAGCCAGCCCTTCTACTCAATTCTTCAAATAAAATTAATATCCTGAATTTTTATTACCTATAAACTTAGGTTCTCCTGAAGTAGCAGATCTAGGGTTACTATTTATCTTTGACATACCCTCAGGTGCAGTCATATCTGCATCTCCAGGTCCACAAACCTTAATATCCACTCTTCTATTCATGTAGCTTTCGCTTTTATTATTTTTAAATACAGGAGAGACATCACTAGCATAACCAACTTTTATTCTGCTCCTATCAATTCCGTACTTAGAAACAAGATAATCAGCTACATTTTGCGCTCTAGTAAATGCTAATGCATCTCTGTACTTATTCTTACTATTTACGTCAGAATTTCCAATAACCGAAATACAAATATCAGGACACATCTTCATCACTGTAGCTACATGATGTAAATGGCCATAGTACTCAGGTTTAACATTTGCCCTATCTCTATCAAAGTGAACAGTAGGAAGGAACCACTTACCGCAGTCAGATGTAAAAGTGCTAGCTTTGATATCAATAGCCTTATTAACATCATCCATTGTAATTGTTTCAACTTTCGCTACCCCCATTCCATCTACTGGATATCCTGGAGGGGAGTATGGCTCCTTATCTTTATAATCAGGAATGCCATCACCATCGCTATCCAATGCTATACCTCTTGTGTCAACCGGAGCTCCTAGCGGTGTGTCAGGTTCTTGATCCAACATATCAATCACGCCATCCTGATCAGAATCTGTCAAATCAAATACTGGTCTAGCCTTAAGCTCAGCGATATCATTCATAAAGCCATTAAGTGGATTCAACCAGTATAGAGGTTCTGTTACCTTATCAAAGTTTCCTAAGTTAATACCTAGTCTCAAACTGGTGTAATGACTAATATCATTATTGTTTGTCTGATCAACAGCAGATCTGAAACGAATACCATCTAATTGGTCATTATCAGATAACATCAACTGATGCTCAATACCTAAATTGATTCTCTTACTCAACTTACGTGATATACCCATAGAAGCAGTGAATACTACGTGGACATTAGTCTCATCTCCCAATCTGAAGATACCCTTCTTTTTCCAGCTTGGCGTCTCATAAGTATTATCATAAATAGCATCTACATCCTTTTTAATGTCTTTTCTTCCAGCCTTTGTATCAAATACTGAAGAATACTTATTTTGGATTGCTCCTAAACCGCTATAAGCTTGATTATTCTCTCCTAAAAGGTTTAACTTAGTAGAGAAAGTACTCAAACCTGCACCTAAGGCAGTGTACCAATTCCACTTATTTCTGTCTTTGTGAAATAATATATTGCCGATATTCAAAACTCCCTGCATTGCTATATAACCATAAGAGGTCTTATATGCAGGAAACCATCCATCCTGATTGTCGTAAGGTGAAAAGACATCCTCAACAAGTCCACCACCCTTACTCGGGCGACTCCACAATTGAGGATCAAGGCCTCTAGTCTGGCCATACATAAAGTCTCCTCTGAGTGAAAATACATAATGGATTGCTTTTCTAAGGTGTAGTCCGATACCATAGCCTCCAGGAATTCTTGAGTCCACATCACCATCAATGAAGTAATGTCCAGCATGAACACCTAACTCCCATGCATTTTTTGGTTTTGCTACATATGAAGTTTGGTTTAGTGACTTTGTTTCAACTGTGGCATTTTGATTGTCAACATTTCTGGTTTGAGTTGTTGTAACTTGTTGTGAAAACACAGTTCCAGAAATCAACACCAATAATGCCAGAATGTGTTTAATTCTTCCAATCATAGATTTATTTTTTTAATTAATTAAAGCTTTAAAATACAAAAGTACGTTGTTATTTGGAATAAAGTGCATTTTATCCTATTTTTTTGCAACTAATTTTAACGCAGCATTTAAACTTCGTTTACTCAAATTCAAAAATGAAATATCCTGTTCATAAAGATGTTTCAAAAAGTTATAAATTGTATCAGAAACATCATTAAAAATCCCCTTGTCGCAAATTGTGTCATGGTCCTCCATCAAATATGCAAATGTCCTTGCCATACCACAATTGGCCACAAAATCAGGAATTAAAGACACCTGAGTATCCGTATAACGTGCTGTTTCACCAAAGAAAATTTTATCGTCATAAAATGGTACATTGGCTCCACATGCTACAACCTGTAATCCATTTTTTATCAACCTGTTTATCTGATCTGCTGTCACTAATCTCGAAGCTGCTGCAGGAATAAAAACATCACAAGGTATATCCCAAATTCTTTCATTAGACGTGTTAAAATCCAGAGTGTCACATGTTAGCCGGTTATTATTTTTCGAAATAAATAGTTTTTTTACCTCATCATGTCCGATGCCTTCAGGGACTAACAATCCTCCATTGATATCAATGATACCTACAATAACCGCACCATTCTTTGATAGATAATAACCGGCTGCGGAGGCTACATTACCCCACCCTTGAATGATGACTCTTTTACCATGTAAATCGCTATTTTTAAAAATGGAATAGTAATGACGCACTGATTCTGCAACCCCATAACCGGTAATCATATCAGCAACAGCATATTTCTGATTAATGTCAGGTACTAACTCAGGATCATCCAGAACTTTGGAAACACCTTTTCTCAACTGACCTATTTTCTTTATTTTACTGCCTTCATCGGGCTTAAAATGACCATTGACGACTCCTTCTTGAGGGTGCCATAAACCCAAACTTTCAGTAATAGGAATTACATCGGTCAACTCGTCAATATTCAAGTCGCCTCCGGTTCCATAGTATGTTTTTAACAATGGCATTACTGCTTGAAACCACCTACGAAGTACATCGTCTTTTCGCGGATCCAAAGGGTCAAAATCGATACCGGATTTTGCTCCTCCTATCGGTGGCCCACTGATAGAAAATTTAATTTCCATTACTTTAGATAGTGCAACTACTTCATCACGTGTCAAACCCTTTCTCATACGTGTACCACCACCTGCAGCACCGCCTCTCAAAGAATTGATAACAACCCACCCCCTTGCCTGAGTTTCTGAATCATTCCATTCAAATACTACTTCTGGCTCTTTAGCAGCATACGCCTGCAACATTTCATTCATTTCCATATCTAAAGCGAGTTATAATTTTTATATTTTATTTAATTTATTATTTTATAATATTTTATACCTTTGTAAAGATTTTAATATATTCAATTTCATGGACTTTAATTTGATCAAACTTAACCCTTTAACAAACACTGACAATTTTTTTAATGTCATCAACGATTTCGAAAATCACGATTTTGCTTTCTCCCAGAGAGGACTTGCTTTTATCTCTGATTTAAGTGAGTTTTCTGAGGGTATTCGCAAAGTTACTCAAAATTTTAGAAATCATTTTAATAACATTACGTTATACGATGCAGGCCATCTGGATGGTCTGGATTTTTCACCGTTCTCTGCGATGCTTGATCACTTGAATAGTCACAAAGTTTTACCCTTCATCGTTGGGGTTGATCTTGATTTTACAGGAAGAATTGCTGCAGACAATGGTCTAAACCTATATCAAATTTCTAATAAAATCAACAATGTTGTTAGTGAAGATGCACTCATTAACAATAACTTTTTATGCTACCAAAGACATCTGTGCGCTTATGACGATATCCGCGAGATAGAAAACAACTACATCAATGCTATAAGTCTCGGCAAGCTAAGAACGGTGCCATTTCTTGCAGAGCCAGTAATAAGAGACTGCCAATTGCTGCATATAAACCTGGATGCTATCCGTTCATCTGAAGTTCCGGGCATTGAAAATACGCTTCCCACCGGATTAAATTCAGAAGAATTGTGTCAACTACTCAAATATGCCGGAATGGCATCTGATTTAAAAGCCGTTTTGGTCACTGGATGCAATGTAGAGGCCGACTCAACACCTTCCAAACTCATTGCAGAAATTTTCTGGTATCTGGCAGAAGGAATGAATCAGTTAATCTCTCCTGATCATCCTTCCGTAAATTCAAATTTCTCTACATTTGTTGTCACTGATACCGATCAGGGGTCTGATATAATATTTGTCCGGAATGATCACACAGGAAGGTGGTGGATTCAAAAATCTCCAAATGAAAGTCATTATATGGCTTGTGCTCATGAAGAATATCAGATGAGCGTAAACGATGCTGTACCTGAGCGGTTGCAAAAATATTTATACAGTTGATCTCAAGACAAAATCTTTTCAACTGAAATGCCGCGTGAGCCTTTAAGTAGAATATTCGTATTTTGATAATTCTTACTTTTAAAATAGATTGCAGCTTCTTCTGTATTGTTGAAAAACTTACCTACAGAGGGAGCAGCTATACTGCAAAATTGAGGCCCAATAAATATAGCCTCTTCAAAATGTAGCTCTTTAATCAAACGAATGATTTTGAGGTGCTCTTCTTCACTGTATTCACCCAGTTCAAGCATATCGCCCAGTACAACAACCTTTTTGCCCTCCATTTTGCTAAAGCTTTCTAAACTTTCTTTCATTGAAGATGGATTGGCATTGTATGCATCCATAATAACCGTGTTTGTATTTAAATGGAGGAGTTGAGACCTATTATTATCAGGAACGTATGAAGTAACAGCATCTAAAATATCATTTTCATTTACTTCAAAATATCTCCCACAAGCCATAGCAAAAGCTATATTATTAATATTGTATGCTCCATACAGATGAGTATCATACATTTTATTATTGTATTCAAAAGATAGCTGGTTCTGGTTTTCACCCACCAAATGTAGCTCACTATTAGAGTACTCAATGGTATGAACATGATTAGGAATAAGTGACATTAACACTTTATCGTCTGTATTTACAAAGATCTTACCTGCTTTTGCAGCAACATATCTGTACATTTCGGACTTACCTTTCATAATGCCTTGTACACCTCCAAATCCTTCCAAATGTGCTTTTCCTATATTCGTAATCATGCAATAGTCAATATCTGCAATGTTACAAAGTGCTTCTATTTCGCCCTGATGGTTAGCGCCCATTTCAATGATCAAAAACTCGGTATCATATGGAGCAGAAAGTATGGTGAGCGGTACACCGATATGGTTGTTAAGGTTACCTTTGGTAGCAAAAACTCTGAATCTTTTTGCTAAAACATCGCGGGTCAGCTCCTTTGTCGTTGTTTTACCATTTGATCCTGTTATACCCAAGACAGGAATATCCATCTGATCTCTATGATATCTAGCTAGTGCTTGTAATGTAGATAAGACATTATTGACATGAATCAATCTCCCGTCTTGGTGATGATTCAATTCGGATGAATCCACTACAGCATATGCAGCTCCTGATTCTAGAGCTTTAAATGCATATAGATTTCCATCAAAATTTTCACCTTTTAGCGCAAAGAAAATCTGGCCTTGTTCTATCTTCCTGGTATCTGTGCTAATGCCCGAGGATGCCTGCCACAAATTATATAAAGAAGTAATATCCATAAAACAAAAAACCCCTGCAATATACACAGGGGCTTTTAAATTTTTTAAAATTATTTATATCGTCTTTTAATGGTTTTACCTTGTTCTTTGAAATTATTACCACCGACATCCTCATTACCTGCTTGACCTCCAACACGATACATAGCACACCTAAAGCCAATGGTTCGATCCGCTTTATCTTCGTCTTTATATCTTCTTGCTCCCGGTGACAACCAGAACAATCTGTCTGCCCATGAACCTCCTTTATACACTTTAGACTTATCACTGATTAAGGTTGTCTCACCATAAAGGTACTTAACGATATCGTCATGATCACCATCCATGTAATTTCTTACATCTCCTTTTTGATAATTCTCTCGAGCAGCTACTTCATCATCTTCTACATATCTGTATTTTAACATTCCTAATGAATCTTTCTCGATAGGCTTACCTTCTTCATCTACAATCAATTCTTTAAATCGATTTCCCCTGAAAGGATTTAAATCGTGATTCTCAGCATCTTGAAGGGTCACAGACGTCATTGGTCTGTATGTATCCAGTGTCCATTCATTAACATTACCCGCCATATTATATAGGCCAAAATCATTAGGGTAATAAGATTTAACAGGTCCACAGAATGAAGCATTATCGTTTAGATTACCTGCTAGCCCCATATAATCTCCTCGACCTCTTTTAAAGTTAGCAAGAATTCTACCTTGCGATTTATTTCTTTTCTTATACCGAACGGTATTACCGTTCCAAGGGAAAAATCTTCTTTCTGTATAAACCTCATCTTCTGATGTTGGTTGATTTCCTTGAAGGGCTAATGCTGCATATTCCCATTCTGCTTCTGTAGGAAGTCTGTAATCCGGCAATAGAATACCATCATCAAACATAACTCTACGCTCACCACCACTAACTAAGTCAGGAAGATTTTGTTTTACATTTCCTTCATACTGACCTGTTAAATAAGCCTTTGTATCAAAATTATCAGAATCTTTAGAGTCAGGTGTTGGATTAAGAATTCCTCTCTCAATAAGAATCATCTCATTTACTCTATTAGATCTCCACTTACAGAAGTCATTAGCTTGTAGCCAGTTGACACCTACAACCGGATAATCATCATATGAAGGGTGTCTTAGATAAGTTTCTGTGAGCGGTTCATTATATGCCAATTCTTCTCTCCATACGAGCGTGTCCGGCAATGCTTTTCTATACACTTCAGGATAACTTACATAACGGTTTTTCAACCAATGTAAATATTCTCTATAATTAATATTAGATACTTCTGTTTCATCCATATAAAATGAAGAAACGGTAACCCTTCTTGGTACGTTATTGAATTCGTAAGTGACATCTTGCTGAGTTAGCCCCATTGAAAAGGTACCTCCTTCGATAAGAACTAGATTAGGTCCATTAATTTGACCCTCATAATCCTTCTTCTCGAATCCTCCCCATTCAGAATCGTTATACTTCCATCCGGTAGCCGATGAAGTCTCTACTTTTTTGCTACATGAAACAAAAAGCAAGGCAAAAACTGCCAAAAAACCTAGTGGATTAATTAATCTCTTCATTGATTGATATTCTTATTTTCTAATTTAGCGCCCCAAATATAAGGATATTTTGAAAAGCACAAATAATTTAACACAAAAAATGATACTAAAGCGAAAATTTTTTAACTTTTCTATCTGAAAATTGCAAAACAATCATTGTAATTTTGTGATTTATGCGTCAGATGATTAAAATTTAATACTAATCCGAGTTCATGACTTCCTCCTTGTGATAACCCTAGAGAAGACATCGTCATATCAAAACTATAAGTTATCTTAAAAAAGTCCTGCCGTACTCCAAATGATGCTATTAGCGCATCCCCATTATACAATGCATGCCTATACCACAAACCACCCTGCACTTTATTGACTGAAATATAAGCTCCTGCATTGATCTGGTGAAAGTCTCTCTGTTTCTGGAACATGATATTTGGAGATATAAACGTAGGATTCACATTTTTATTGCCTGGGCTGATAATAATTTGCGTGCCTGCATGAAGTGAAATCCTCATAGGTATAGAAGAAAGCTGATCCTGAGAAGAATTGGCAGTACCTAAAAATGAAACTTCCGGGGTATTGATGTTTTTAAATGAAAGGCCTACATAGTATTTAGGGCTATAAAGCACTACGCCTGCTCCTATCTTAAGTCTATTTAATGATAAATCTTTCAAAGGCACTTCTTGAGAAGGAATAGGTGTACCGCCTGGTGTACTTCCTGAAAATGGATCCAGCGCATCTCCAAACTGAAGCTTATTCCAGTCCAGGTATGTATTCATCCATCCAGCTTCAAGTCCACCTTTTACAAATAATTCATTTTTAATTTTGATCCCATAACTATAATATCCTATAATATTCGTCGTCTTTAGTGTTCCGTCACCAGCATTATCTGTTAGAATACTGACACCCAGTCCACTCTTTATCCCAGAGATGTACTGATCATAGCTTGCTGCATAGGTTGTATATATGTTGCCAAGCGCAGGCCATTGATTCCTATAATTCAATTGAAAAAGTGGACCATGAGTATTGCCAGCAAGAGCAGGATTAAGCTGCAAATGAGCATTATAAAACTGGCTAAAAACAGGATCTTGACCTTTGGCATAAACTAAAAATACCATTATGCACCCTGTCATACATATTGTTTTAAGATAGCGTTTTGTCATCCGGGCGCCATTAAGTATTTTTGAATAACCTGTTAACATTTGTTCAAACAATAGAATCGCAAATATGGCCGTTTTATTACGTACTTTTGAATATTTTTTTAACAAATTAAATAATTTGTCATTAAACATACACTTCTAGTATGAAGTTGTTAATAAAGTTTGAAAGTTTAAATCCGGCAATAAATTTGTTATTTGTCTTTGACTAAATCGCAGTAAACGAGTAATTTTTATGCAAGTGTTTCGGATATTTTTATCATTATATTTTGCCCTGTTGATGACCGGAATGGGCTCTCTTTTCGGTCAGTCGGCGGATTTTCCATTTCAAATTAAATGGGATGAAAATCAACACTTGAAAAAGAACCTTTCTTTTGAAGAACACGCTGTTTATAACGACACATTACCTGAGGTGAGTTGTTTTTTTGCAAGCGAATCCTTTTTAAGAGCTAATATCCTTCAGTACAGATTAATACCCAGCTCCACTAAAATTATAGAAGTGTCAGAACAATTAGCTACAAAGTTGTCTGATCAATTTGAATATACTGTTAATCTATCGGAATACCGCAAGGCATATAGCATCCACTTCTATGTTATACCTGCTAGAAAAATCAGTAAAACACAAGTTGAAGTCTTAACCGAGTTCAATATTAACGTACAATACACACCTACCATTACTAAGTCGCTCAGAAATCCGCTTGGTACATTTAATTCTGTGCTAAGCTCAGGCAATATTTATAAAATAGCAGTCAATAACACTGGTGTATATAAAATTGATAAAGATTTCCTTGAGAATAAATTAGGTATCAATGTCGATGGAATTAATCCAAAATCAATCAAAATTTTTGGCAACAGAGGTGGAAGAGTGCCTGAACTCAATGCGACCTTCCGACAGGATGATCTTGAACAGTTGCACATATATGTAGCTGGAGCATCTGATGGCAAGTTTGATGCTGGTGATTATATCCTATTTTATGCTGAGGGTGCTGACCTTTGGACATATGATAAGGGTGCTGATAAATATACATTTGATAAAAATATCTACGACGTCAATAATTACTATTTTATTAAAACAGATGGAGAAGACGGCAAGAGAATTGCTACTGCAAACCTCGTTACTGATCAAACGGACTTCGAGACTAGTCAATATGACCAATTACAACGATATGAAGAAGACAAAAATAATTTATTAGCCAATTTTTCCTATACGCAAGGAACTGGCAAAGATTGGTATGGTGACATCTTCAATAGTAGCCAGAAAGAAAAAAGTTATAAGTCCTTCTTCGATTTTAGTCATTCTATAGGTGGCAATATGGAAGTAGAAATGTTTTTTGCAGGCAGAGGACGGTCACAAAGTACAGTCACACTGACGATCGGAGATAAGGTCTTCAACAAAAACATTCAAAGAGTATATGTGGACAACCAAGAAAGTGAATACGCCAATAGAGTAAGTATCAAGGAAAATTTTATTACCTCTACAAGAGAACCTGATGTAAAAGTATCCTTTCCAAGCGCTTCATCTGAAACTCTGGGTTGGCTGGATTATATTCAGATTATCTCTAAGGCAGAAATAGTCCTTCCGGCCACAGGTCAACTTGCATTTAGAAATCGCGAAACACAATCAGCAAATATTGCAGGCTTTAAGTTATCCGGATTTAAAGATCAATTGGTTTGGGATGTGTCAAACCCTTTTACACCTGTCCAGATACCAGTTAATAATAATAAAATAGTATTTAAGCCTGAAGGCATTAATAAGGAATTTATCGTTCTGCATCCTTCAAATGGTATTAATATTCCTCAAGCATTGGGCAAAATCGAAAACCAAAACCTACATGCTATCCAAGATGAGGATATGATTATTGTCTGTCATCCTAATTTTAAGGAAGCTGCTGATCGGTTGGCCCAATTCAGAGCTCAACAGTCCGGTTTAAAAGTCTTTGTTGCAGAAACAAATAAAATTTATAATGAATTTTCAGGTGGTAAGTTGGATCCTAGCGCTATACGAGACATGGCTCGATTGCTATTGAGCCGCAATGACCAATTCCGTTATTTACTTTTATTTGGAGATGGTACTTATGATTACCGAAATATCAACAAGAGTGTGGCTTATGACAACTTTGTTCCTGTTTATGAAACAGATCAGTCGCTCAACCCAATCAGTGGTTTCCCTTCTGATGATTTTTATGGGCTCCTAGGCGATGATGAAGGTGAAAAATTATCAGGTGCACTGGATATCTATGTCGGAAGACTGCCTGTGAAAACACCTGAACAGGCCACAAGCGTAGTCGATAAAATTATACATTATGAAACAAGCCCCAAAACACTAGGAGACTGGAGACTGCGAGCAGGATATGTAGCAGACGATGAAGACTACAATCTTCATGTATCAGATATGGACGATATAGCAAAGTCAGACGAAAACAGACATCCGCTATTTAATCAACAAAAAGTGTATATTGATGCATATCGCCAGGTCTCAACATCAGGTGAAAAACGATATCCGGATGCCAATAAGGCGATTAATAACAATATTTTTAAGGGTCAATTGACCACAACTTATCTAGGCCATGGTGGTCCATTGGGATGGGCTCAAGAGCGAATTTTAACCGTACCGGATATTGAAACTATGTCTAATTATGACAATCTGAGCTTGTTCATCACTGCAACTTGTTCATTTGGTGCTTATGACGATCCGGCTGTAACTAGTCCAGCAGAATATGCTTTACTCAATGCTAACGGAGGTGCTATTGGGCTGATGACAACAACAAGAGCAGTGTACACCAATTCCAACAAACAATTGACAGATGCAGTACATGAACTCCTATATAGTCAAATCGATAACAAAGCGCCAACTCTAGGTTTTGCACTGACAACAGGAAAAAACAAATATCCTGGCGAAAGTTTCAGAATCAATTCCAGAAAATTTACTCTGCTAGGAGACCCTTCCATGCCGCTTGCTCTGCCACAATACAATGTCATCACAGCATCCATCAATGAAAAGAATGCTTCTGAATTTATAGATACGATCGGAGCTTTAAAAAAAGTGACGATTACTGGCTTCATTGCTGATGAAAAAAATCAACTCATTTCTGATTTTAATGGTACAATCGATATCACGGTATTTGACAAAAAATCACAGTTGCAAACCTTATCCAATGATAACCAGGAATCACCTAAATTTAATTTCACGATGTTCAGAAGCGTCATTTTTAAAGGAGCAGCCACTGTGAGCAATGGACAATGGACAATAACTTTCTGGACGCCGAAAAATATTAACTACTCTCCAGGACCTGGGCGGATCTCTTATTATGCTTATGATAGCAATGGACGAGATGCTGCGGGATTATATACCGACCTTATCATCGGTGGTAGCAGTGATTTGACCATCAAAGATGAGCAGCCACCTATTATTCTCGGATATATGAATGATGAAAGTTTTGTAACCGGTGGTGTAACCAACTCCAACCCGATTTTATTACTAGATCTGTCGGATGATTATGGTATCAATGTAACCGGCAATGCCATCGGTCAGGATATTTCAGCCATACTAGATGGAGACACTAAAAATATATTTATCCTCAACGATTTCTATGAAGCCAAGAAGGACGACTATTCAAGTGGTAGGGTCAGATTTCCATTAAATGGCCTCACTCCAGGTAGCCATTATATCACTGCAAAAGTATGGGATATATCCGGCAATTCTGCGGAGACACGTTTAGATTTTATCGTTGCAGATACTGATGACCATGAATTGAAGCGAGTATTGAATTACCCTAATCCTTTTACTACTAATACCTCATTTCAATTTGAGCATAATCGCCCCAATACAGAACTCAGTATTTTGGTCAATATATACACAATTTCAGGTCGATTGATAAAAAGTATCGTCGAAACAAAATATTCTTCAGGTTTTAAAGTTAATGATATCAAATGGGATGCTCGAGATGATTACGGCTCCAATCTAGCTAGAGGTGTTTACCTTTATCAGATTATCGTACATTCCAAAGAGACCAATGAAACCTTTAAAAGTAAATTTGAAAAGCTAATTAAACTTTAAGTCATCCAATAAACAAATAAAATTTGTATTTTTGCGCTGCTATTAAAAAATGAGTATGAACACCAATACGAAATACCTTATATTAAGCATAATATTTTTATTACCCTACTTTGCTCAGGCTCAGATTTTTGATCCTAACAAAGGTTGTGTGATTGATAATAACGGCAATTGTGTTTCTAATACATTGCTTACAGCTATGCCTTTTTTAAGAATAACTCCAGATGCAAGATCAGGTGCAATGGGAGATGTTGGCATCGCTCTGGATCCTACATCTAATGCGATGCACTTCAACGCATCCAATTTAGTTTTTTCACCAGACCAATCCGGTTTTTCTTTGACTTATACCCCATGGCTGACTAATCTTAATTTGGATGACATTTTCTTACTTTATCTTTCAGGTTTTTATAAGATTGATGAAAACTCTGCCGTTGGTGGAGGTGTCCGATATTTTTCACTAGGTGATATTGACTTTACTGATAATGCAGGAGGCTCTCTTGGTACAGGAAGACCTCGAGAGGCTGAATTTAGCCTAGCCTACACAAGAAAATTAGGCGATAATTTTTCAGCATCCCTAACAGGTAAATATGCCTTCAGTAATTTAGCTTCCGGTCAAATCGTCAATGGCGTAGATATCAACACAGCTAAAACATTTGCAGCAGACCTGGGTATTAATTACAGAAAAAAAGCCAACCTTGGTGGTTATAAAAGCGAATGGTCTTTTGGTGTTGCATTAACAAATATTGGTTCTAAAGTTTCTTACACTAGAGACAATCTAGTAAAAGACTTTATACCCGCTAATTTCGGTCTAGGAACAGCATTGAGAATGGATTTTGATCAGCATAATTCACTTACATTTGCTTTGGATTTGAACAAATTGATGGTGCCTACTCCTATTGCTTCCAGCATCAGTGACGGACAGGGTGGCTTCATCACTAATCCTGAGTGGGACAAAGATGGCAATGATGTAGCAGATTATAGAGAAAAGTCATTGTTTTCGGGAATCTTAGGCTCTTTTGGCGATGCTCAGGGTGGTTTTAGAGAGGAAATGAAAGAAGTAGCTATCAGCTTTGGTGCAGAATACTGGTATGATAAGCAGTTTGCATTTAGAGGTGGCTACTACTGGGAAAGTGCAGAAAAAGGAAACAGAAGATATTTTACGGTTGGAGCAGGAATAAAGTATAATGTTTTTGGTATAGATTTATCCTATCTTATACCTACGTCTGTCATTCCTAATCCACTGGATAATACATTGAGATTTTCATTATTATTTGACTTTTCAGTTTTCCAGTCAGATAATTAATATCTCATTCTGACTAGTCCTAAATAACTGATACAGATTTAGGGTAAAGTTAAATAATTAAACCGAAGTAGATTCATTTTTACTTCGGTTTTTTGTTTTATAAGATTTAATAGGGATAGAATTTTGTCTGTGC